>OIXV01001216.1_pt1 | contig 23201 bp, 19 predicted proteins | sample 1587771 | NCBI WGS metagenome assembly OIXV01 (sample SAMEA3888893, study PRJEB22519) | human gut metagenome | biome: human gut; feature: human-associated habitat; material: faeces | place: Denmark | collected 2010
CCCAGTCCCCCCGGCTGCTGGCAGGCCGCAGCACTGTGGCAGCTCTACTGTCCGCCGGTGTGACCAGAGATCCGCCGGAGCCTGTGGCCCCGGAGTCGCCGGATACGCCCTCCTCCGCAGCTTCCTCCCTCACCGACGGCCTGACCTTTGCCGACAACGGTGTCCCCGCCCAAACCACCGCTCCTACCTCCTCCAAGGGGTACACCGTGGTCAACGGCGTATATCTGAAAAACTCCTCCGGTACGGAGCTGGATGCCGATGCTCTCTCCGACGGCAGCTTTGCCGCCCAGCTCACCGATGACGGCCCGCAGGTGCTCATCGTCCACAGCCACGGCAGCGAGGCCTACACCATGCCCGCCGGGCAGGAATACACCCCCACCGGCAGCTTCCGCACCGACAACGATGCCTGCAACGTGGTGCGGGTAGGCGACGAGATCGCCGCTGCCCTGTCGGAACGTGGCATTTCCGTCCTCCACGACCGCACCCTTCACGACGTGCCGGACTACAACGACGCATACCCCCACAGTCTGGCTTCCGTGGAGGATTACATGGAGAAATACCCCTCTCTGGTGTTCGTGCTGGATGTCCACCGGGACGCCGTCTCCGACGCCGACGGCAACCAGTACAAGCTGGTCAGCGCCGAGGAGCCCCACGCCGCCCAGATGAGTTTTATTATGGGCAACGCCTACGACGGCTGGCAGGAGAATCTGAAGCTGGCCATAGCCATTCAGCAGAACCTCAGCGCCGACTATCCTACCCTCATGCGGCCCATTACGATGCTGAACTACCGCTATAACCAGTTCGTCAGCCCCGGCGCCATGCTGCTGGAGGTAGGAGCCGCCGGCAACTCGTTGGACGAGGCCCTTTACGCCGCCCGTCTCTTTGCGCAGGGCTTTGCCGATACGCTGCAAAGCTGAAAACCACACGGGACAGAGCACCGCTCTGTCCCGTGTGGTTCATTCAATTTTCCCGTCATAGTCTCTCCCCTGCATCCTCCCTTTCCGCATCCGCCAGACACAGCCGCAGACGCAGCCGTTCATTCCGGTACGCCCGCTGCCCCTTCTCCGTCAACCGATAGTTCCGCTGCCGTCCCTGCACCGACGTCTCCTGAATGAAGCCCTCCTCCAGAAAACGCCCCAAGATGGTATACAGCGTCCCCGGCCCCAGACGGACCCGCCCCTCCGTACACCGCTCCGTCCATGCGGCGATCTCCGTGCCGCACAGCTCTCCCCGCCGCAGCGCCATCAGCACGTAGAACATGGCCTCCGTCAGCGGTGCGCCCGCTTTTCCTGTCATAGCTCTCCTCCTTCATCGTCATTCGATATCATACATCGATATTGTATCCTTACCTGTGGGCTCTGTCAAGAAAAATGCAAAATTTACAAAAATTTTTGTGGACAACTCTTATAAGCTGTGATAATATGAGGAATCAATAAAAGAGATACCACCCAGCGCATCCCGCCCGGCGGGAGAAAGGAGCCGTTTATGTCTGTCAAGGAAAGCTATGCCGGCAAGATCAACCGTAAGCTCAATAAGAAGCTCCACGTCATCGACGTGGCGGCGGGCCGGGCTCCGGCGGATCTGGTGCTGAAAAACGCCACTTACGTCAACGTATTCTCCAATGAGCTGTGTCACGGGGACATCGCCGTGGCAGAGGGCCTCATTGTAGGTATGGGCGAATACCACGGCAAGGTGGAGGTGGACGTGTCCGGCAAGCTGGTGCTGCCCGGCTTCATCGACGCTCACATCCATCTGGAGAGTTCTCTGGTGAGTCCCACGGAGTTTGCCAAGGCGGTGCTGCCCCACGGCACCACCACCGTCATCACCGACCCCCATGAGATCGCCAACGTCATGGGTACCGACGGCATCGAGTATATGCTGCAGGCCACGGAGGACCTACCGGTGGACGTGCGCTTCATGCTGCCCTCCTGCGTCCCCGCCACGCCGCTGGACGAGTCCGGCGCCAATCTGGATTACCGTGCCATCGACTCCTTCTATGACCATCCCCGTGTGCAGGGACTGGCGGAGATGATGAACTATGTGGGCGTGGTCAACGGCGACGGTCAGGTGGTGGAGAAGATCGTGGCCTCTCAGGCCCACCACAAGAAGATCGACGGCCATGCGCCGGGCCTTTCCGGCAAGGATCTCAACGCCTACATCGCCGCCGGCGTCTACTCCGACCACGAGTGCTCCGATATGGAGGACGCCATGAATAAGCTGCGTCTTGGCCAGTACATCATGATCCGTGAGGGTACGGCCGCCCGGAATCTGGAGGCTCTCATGCCCCTGCTCACCAGCCAGTACGTGGATCGCTGTATGTTCTGCACCGATGACAAGCACCCCAACGACCTGCTGGAAAAGGGCCACATCGACTACATCGTCAAAAAGGCTATCTCCCTGGGGGCCGACCCCATCGTTGCCGTGAAGGCCGCCTGCCACAACGCCGCTCGGTACTTCCTGCTGAACAACCGTGGTGCCATTGCCCCCGGCTATTTGGGCGACTTCGTCATCATCGACGACTTCCAACACTTCGAGATCGAGATGGTCTATAAACGTGGCGTCCTCATGTACGACGGTCAGCTGCGGGACTTCCCCGCCCCGGAGATCGACCCCTATCTGGTGAAGCGGGCTCACGACACCTTCCATGTGGCCCATCTGACGGCGGAGGACTTCTCCGACGGCCGCCCCCATGCCGTCATCGGTATGATCCCCGGCGAGATCGTCACTCAGGATGCCGGCTACGCCGACCACGCCGACCCGGAGCAGGACATTCTGAAGATCGCCGTCATCGAGCGGCATAAGAACACCCACCACATCGGCTTGGGCTACATCAAGGGCTACGGCCTGAAGCGTGGCGCCGTAGCCACCTCCATCAGCCACGACAGCCACAACATCATCGTGGTGGGTGCCACCGACGAGGATATGGCCGCCGCCGCCAACCGCATCGTGGAGAACCGTGGCGGCATCACCGTCATGGAGAACGGTCAGGTGCTGGGCGAGGTGACGCTGTCCATCGCCGGCATCATGTCCGACGACAGTCTGGTGATGGTGAACAGCGCTCTGGAGGATGCCAAGGACGAGGCCTTCGGTTTGGGCGTCTCCCGTGGCATCGACCCCTTCATGACCCTGAGCTTCATGGCCCTTCCGGTGATTCCTTCTCTGCGGATCACCACCCGTGGTGTGTTCGATGTCTCCAGTCAGCGTTATATCTGACCTCCTCATCCTCCCCATAGCGTGATACCCCCGGAGCCTTCGGCTCCGGGGGTATCATATCTTCCCTTGAAAAGAGGGAGGACGCCGCAGCGTCCTCCCTCTTTTCACAGGCTATTCTTACTTCACCGTACCGTCGGCGTTGAACACCGGCAGCGGAGCCAGATACTGGATGTCCTTGCGCTGCTGGGCGTCGCCCTCGGCCAGCACGGCGATGCGGTCCACCACGATGCCGCCGGCCAGCTTCACCAGCTCCTCCATGGCGTGGAGGCTGCCGCCGGTGGAGATCACATCGTCCATCAGCACGATGCGCTTGCCACGGATCATGTCGGCGTCGTCCCGGCCCAGATACAGCTTCTGCACCCCGGCGGTGGTGATGGAGCGATCCTCCACATGGATGGGATCGGGCATATAGGCCTTGGGGCCCTTCCGGGCGATGAAGTACTTCTTGGCGCCGGACTGCCGGGCCATTTCGTGGATCAGGGGAATGCTCTTGGCCTCGGCGGTGAAGAGGTAGTCGTACTCCTCATTCTCCACCAGCTTCAGCAGGTCACGGGCGCAGGCCACCGTCAGCTCCGCATCACCGAAACAGATGAATGCACCGATATACAGATCATCCGCAACCTTGCAGATGGGAAGTTCCCGCTGCAGGCCCGCCACGGTCATGGAATAGGTCATCTTTGAAACTCCAATCCGCCGGGCGCAGCCACGCCCCGGCTGCCGCCTTTGGGCGGACGGCACGCCTTTGTTTTTAAGTACCGCTTGGATGCACTCGCCAAGCCATAGTCTATTATATAAGCAATTTGGCAAATGTCAATATCCGTCTGCACTTCTGCTTATGAAAGTTTCTGCTTTTCGCTCCCATCTGTTTCTCTCCATTCTAACATTTTTTCTTGCACTCTCATAAATTTTCAGCTAATTTTTATGTTTTACACAAAAAACGTCGGCATTTTTCAGTAACCCCCGCCCGTTCTTTTCCCACGGATCCCCTTGCGAGAACCGGAAATTGGTGTTATCATGACCTTAACAGGGTTCATTCTTCCTGTGAAAGTAACGGAACAAGGATTTAGGAGGAACAAATTATGAACGCATATCTGGCCAGTGTTTTGGAAAACGTTCGGACAAAGCACGGCAACGAGCCGGAGTTCGTGCAGACCGTAGAGGAGGTTTTCTCCTCCATCGAGCCGGTCATCGAAAAGCACCCTGAGTATGAGAAGGTAGATCTGCTGGGCCGTATGGTGGAGCCCGAGCGTATGTTCACCTTCCGGGTGGTGTGGTGCGACGACAATGGCCAGTGGCATACCAACCGTGGCTGGCGCTGCCAGTTCAACGGGGCCATCGGCCCCTACAAGGGCGGCCTGCGGTTCCAGAAGAACGTCTACGAAGGCATCATCAAGTTCTTGGCCTTCGAGCAGACCTTCAAAAACAGCCTGACGGGCCTGCCCATCGGCGGCGCCAAGGGCGGCTCCGACTTTGATCCCGCCGGCAAGTCCGACGCCGAGGTCATGCGCTTCTGCCAGAGCTTCATGACGGCTCTGTACCGCTACATCGGTCCGGACGTGGACGTCCCCGCCGGCGACATGGGCGTGGGCGGCCGTGAGATCGGCTACCTGTTCGGCCAGTATCGCCGCCTGAAGGGCGCTTGGGAGAACGGCGTCCTCACCGGCAAGGGCCTCAGCTACGGCGGCTCCCTGATCCGCCCGGAGGCCACCGGCTACGGCGCTGTCTACTATCTGCAGGAGGTTCTCAAGCACGAGGGCGACACCATCGAGGGCAAGCGCATCGCCTTGTCCGGCTACGGCAACGTGGCTTGGGGCATCATGAAGAAGGCCACTGAGCTGGGTGCCAAGGTCACCTATATGTCCGGCCCAGACGGCTATGTCCACGATCCCGACGGCATCAACACCGAGGAGAAGCTGAACTTCATTCTGGAGATGCGTGCCAAGGATCCCATGCACTGCAAGCCCTACGCCGACCACTTCGGCTGCGAGTTCGTGGCCGGTGCCAAGCACTGGGGCGCCACGGACGTGGATGTGAATATGCCCTCCGCCATGCAGAACGATGTCCGCATGGATTCTGCCGAAAAGATCGCCGCCTCCGGCGTGAAGTACTACATCGAGGTGGCCAATATGCCCACCACCAACGACGCTCTGAACTTCCTGCGGGCCCAGAAGCATATGATCGTGGCCCCCTCCAAGGCCGTCAATGCCGGCGGCGTGGGCGTCTCCGCTCTGGAGATGGCACAGAACTCCGAGCGTCTGGTCTGGACCGCCGAGGAGGTGGATGCCCAGCTGCATAAGATGATGAAGACCATCCATCAGGTGTCTGCCGAGGCCGCTGAGGAATACGGTCTGGGCTACGATCTGGTGGCCGGTGCCAATATCGCAGGCTTCAAGAAGGTGGCGGAAGCCATGATGGAGCAGGGCTGCTTCTAAGCCGTCCCTTCCCCCTATTCACCCATAAAAAAACATCCCCGGTACAGCTGCGCCGGGGATGTTTTTTCTTTGGATGCGGAAACCACCAGCCCTGCCGGCGAAGGTGCTCCCTGAAAGCTTTCCCTTCCATCGACGAGCAGCCAAGTGAGCCGCAAGCAGAAGTCTTGATAGAGGAGTTTATGCAAGCAGATGCCTTAATAGGGGGAATCCGTGTAAACAGAACACAAGTTTCCCGTTTACGGGTCGAAAATCGCAAGGAAATAAAATTCAATGGTTTCTGATCCGTGTCCCTTGATTGGTTCCGCCAGCAAAATTGCCCATTTCAGGGCAATCGAACCTCCGGAGTAATCGAGAAATATATTTCTTCACAAGAAAAACAGGTGTAAGGTAACTCTGCCTTACAGCTGTTTTATTTTCTCACTTTTTCCCTTTTCCCCACTTACTCATAGGGCGGAATACCAGCGGCCAGACGGCTCCCGCCACCAGCACCAGCAGGAAGTACCGCACGCCGCCGGCCAACCCCTCATGGCCCAATAGCGCCAGCAGCGGAGCCTTCAGGCCGCTCTTGATGGCCAGCAGCAGCGCCATGCCCACAGCCACCTTGATCACCTGCACCCACCAGACGGCCTGCGTCTCGAAGTGAATATACCGCCGATCCAGCAGCCAAGCCAACGTCATACCCGCCACAGCGCCCAGCATCTTCCATGCGTTGCCGATGCCGCTGGCCAGATTCTCCGCATCCGTGTCCGCCGAAAATCCATAGGCCTCCACGAACACCACAAAGGCCCCGCTGACCACCAGCATGGCAGCCAGCACATAGCCCATGTATTGGGGCTTTTCCTGCGCCCGCCGCATCAGGGGATACAGTCCCAGCACCAGCGCCGCCGCCAGCACCAACGACACCCCCACGTCCGCCGGGGTATGTACCCCCAGATACATCCGGGAAAAGGCAATGACCAGCGCCAGTGCCGTCAGCCCCAGCCGCACCCACCGGCGTCCGCCCCACCGGGCCATGCCGCCGAAGAGTCCTATGGCGTTCTGGGTATGGCCGCTGGGGAAGGAGTACCCCGTGGCCTCCGCCCGTGCGCTCTCCACAATGGTAAAGTTGGGGTCCCGCACCCACGGCCTCGGCACCCGGCAGATCAGCTTCAGAAACTGGTTCAGCACCGTGCCGCAGAAAGCGATGGTCATCAGATAGTACCCCTCCCATTTGCTGACGCACCAGAACACCACCACCGCCGCCACAATGAAGATCACCTCGCCGCCCAGTTGGGTCACGGCACTCATGACGCCGTTCCAAAAGGGCGTTCGAATTTTTTCCAGCGCATATAAAATGTCCACTTTTCCGTCTCCTTTGTCCTGATCTCTGACAGAAATTTCGTCCTATATCTGTCCTATATCAGTTGGAATTTTGTCCAGATTATTTGTCTCGATCAGAAAACTGCATTTTCCTATCTTGTTCCAAATGATCCTCTTCCAGCTTCCTCTTTCAAAATGGCTGCCGGGGAGAGCGGCAGCCGTCTATCCTCAGCTGTCTGACTTTTCTGTCATCTGTCGCTCCGCCAGCTACTCCCCCAATCGTCTGCTCCCCTATCGTTTGCTTTTCAGCCACCGGGTTTCAGCGATGGCCGCCGCAGCCGTGGGGCTCCTTCTCCGGGGCAGCGTAACTCTTTCCCGTCACCGTCTCCGGCACGATCCTCACCACACGGGTGGCCGACATATATTTTTCCATATACTCGCTGAACCGGCCCATGCCCTTGGGGTCATAGGCGGTACACAGCAGCAGCATGGCCTTCACCTGCTCCGCTTCATCGGTGACCACCTCCGCACGGCCATGAAGCACCGCCGAGGCATAGGCCATGGAGAACTCGTTGGGGATGGCCGCCGCATAGGAGACTGCCGACAGGCATACCGGCGGGTTTTTCGCCAGCAGCTCCCACTTCTCGCCGTGACCGGCGCAGTGGAAATACACCACATGGTACGCCTCATCCACCACCGGGGAGATGGGGATGGCGTAGGGCTTCCCCACCTCATCCGTCAGAGACAGGGTGGCATAGGGAGCCTTCTGGAATACCTCCCAGGCAAAGGCGGCATCCCGCTCCCGATCCTTTCGCAGCATTGCTTTTTCCTCCTTATCAGGCGGCCGGGCCACCCTGTTTTACCCCGCTCTCTTGACCAGCAGCCAACCGGATAAGCGGGGAAAATATCAGACATATTCAAGTGATATGGTCTATCCTATGGATGGTACCATGATTCCCATAGAAATGCAACAAACATTCTTGACTTTTCCCGGAGGTGAAATATAATATATGGGTGAAAATTTTTGCAACGTGATGAATCGATATTAGGAGGACAAGCCCATGACACTGGATCACAGCTATTTCGAGGAAATGGAGGCCAAGATCCCCCACGGAAAGATCCGCACCCGGTTCGCCCCCTCCCCCACCGGCTATATGCACGTGGGCAATCTGCGGACGGCGCTATACACCTGGCTCATCGCCCGCAGCCACGACGGCACGTTTATCCTGCGGATCGAGGACACCGACCAGAGCCGTCAGGTGGAGGGCGCTGTGGATGTCATCTACCGCACCATGGCCGAGTGCGGCCTGACCCATGACGAGGGCCCGGACGTAGGCGGCCCCGTGGCCCCCTATATCCAGTCCCAGCGCCGGGACACCTACGGAAAGTACGCCCGGCTGCTGGTGGAAAAGGGCGGTGCCTACTACTGCTTCTGCGAAAAGACGGAGTCTGAGGAGGATTCCGGGGAATTTGACCGGGCCGCCGATCCCTGCCGGGAGTTGACGGCCCAGCAGGTACAGGAAAAGCTGGAGGCAGGTCTGCCCTACGTCATCCGCCAGCGTATCCCCGCCGGAACCACCACCTTCCACGACGCCATTTTCGGGGACATCACCGTGGACAACAGCACGCTGGACGATCAGGTGCTGCTGAAGCGGGACGGTCTGCCCACCTATAACTTCGCCAACGTCATCGACGACCACCTGATGGGCATCACCCATGTGGTGCGGGGCAGCGAGTATCTGGCCTCCGCCCCGAAGTATAACCTGCTGTACGAGGCCTTCGGCTGGGAGGTCCCCACCTATGTTCACTGCTCCCCCGTCATGCGGGACGCTCAGAACAAGATGTCCAAGCGCCACGGCGATCCCTCCTATGAGGATCTGAAGGCGGAGGGCTATCTCACCGAGGCCATCCTCAACTATGTGGCTCTGCTGGGCTGGAGCCCCAAGGGGGAGTTGGCGGAGCGGGAGCTGTTCACCCTGCCGGAGCTGGTAAAGGCCTTCGACATGACGGGCATCTCCAAATCCCCCGCCATTTTCGACCGGCAGAAGCTGGATCACTTCAACGCCGTCTATCTGCGGAGCATGGCCCCGGAGGCCTTCGCCAAGGCCTCCGAGCCCTACATCCGCCAGACGGTGACAGATCCCCGATTCGACACCGCCGCCATCGCCGCTCTTTTGCAGGCCCGGTGCGAGAAGCTCACGGACATCCCGGAGAAGGTGGACTTCTTCGATGCCCTGCCGGAGTATCCCGTGGACTACTATACCAATAAGAAATCCAAGACCAACCCCGACGTCTCCCGTGCCATGCTGGAGGCGGTCATCCCCGTGCTGGAGGGCCTGACGGAGTGGACGGACGAGGCCATTCACGACGCACTGGTTGATCTGGCGCAGCGGCTGGAGGTGAAGAACGCCACCCTCATGTGGCCTGTCCGCATCGCCGCCGCCGGTAAGCTGGTGACCCCCGGCGGAGCCGTGGAGATCTGCCGCATTCTGGGCAAAGATGAGACGCTGCGCCGCCTGAACGCCGGTCTCGCCATGCTGGGGGCATGATGGACTGGCTGGAACAGCAGCGCACCCGGCTGCACGGATTTTACCGCACAGAGTACCGCTACTCCCTCCGCATCACCGCCATCGCCTTCGGCGCACTGATTCTGCTGGGCTTTGCCGTCAGCCTGCTGCTGCCGGATCTGGCAGACCAGCTGTTCCTGCAGTTCGCCCAGCAGATGGCGGAGCTGGGCATCATGGACACCACCGCCCGGGTGGATGTGCTGGCGCTGTTCGGCAACAACGTCCGGGCGACGGTGTTCAGCATCGCCTACGGCTTTATCCCCTTTATCTATCTCCCGGCCCTGTCCATCGGCATCAACTCCCTGCTGCTGGGGCTGTTTGCCGGGGTGTACGTCAACAACGGCATCTCCCTGCTGGCGTATTTTGCGGGCATCGTCCCCCACGGCATTTTCGAGTTGCCGGCCCTGATCCTGGCCCTCGGCAGCGGCATCTATCTCTGCCGCAAGGTCACAGACTACGTCCGGCACAACGAAAAGGGCGTTATGGGGCCCCTGATGAAGGATCTGCTGCGCCTGTTCGTCATGCACATCATCCCCCTGCTGGTGGCAGCGGCGATGATGGAGGCCTATGTGACGCCGCAGCTTTTGAAGCTGTTTCTGTAAAAACTTTAGTGCCGCAGCGTGCGGCGAAAGGAGCATCACATGAACGAGAAGAATGTACGAAGCATCCCGGAGCTTTTTGGCAGCATGGTATTCAGCCAGGCTCAGATGCGACAGCGTCTGCCGGCACGGGTCTATGACGCATGGCAGCAGTGCCTGATCCAAGGAACTTCTCTGGATCGCTCCATCGCCGACGAGATCGCCGCCGCCATGAAGGACTGGGCCATCGAAAAGGGCGCTACCCACTACACCCACTGGTTCCAGCCCATGACGGGCTTTACCGCCGAGAAGCACGACAGCTTCATCGCCCCCAACGTCCCCGGCACCATTTTGATGGAACTGTCCGGCAAGGAGCTGTCGCAGGGTGAGGCGGACGCCTCCAGCTTCCCCTCCGGCGGTCTGCGGGCCACCTTCGAGGCCCGTGGTTATACGGCGTGGGATCCCACGTCCTATGCCTTCATCAAGGATCAGACCCTGTATATCCCCACCATCTTCTGCTCCTACGGCGGCGAGACGCTGGATAAAAAGACGCCTCTGCTGCGTTCTATGAAGCAGCTGGATACACAGGCCGTCCGCATCCTGCGGCTGTTCGGCAACACCACGGTGCAGCACGTTACCGCTCAGGTGGGGCCGGAGCAGGAGTATTTCCTCATCGACAAGGCCATGTATCGCCGCCGGGAGGATCTGATGCTCTGCGGCCGCACGCTGTTCGGTGCCAAGCCTCCCAAGGGGCAGGAGCTGGACGACCACTACTACGGTGCCATCAAGCCCCGTGTGGCGGCCTTCATGCACGAACTGGATCAGGAGCTGTGGCAGGTGGGCGTGCTGGCCAAGACGGAGCACAATGAGGTAGCTCCCGCCCAGCATGAGATCGCCCCGGTGTACTCCGACGCCAACAGCGCCTGCGACCACAATCAGCTGACCATGGAGTTTCTGAAGAAAGTGGCCGACCGCCACGATCTGGTGTGCCTGCTCCACGAAAAGCCCTTTGCCGGGGTCAACGGCAGCGGCAAGCACGACAACTGGTCGCTGGCCACGGATACCGGTGAGAACCTCCTCAAGCCCGGACGCACCCCCAGTCAGAACGCACAGTTCCTGCTGTTTCTGGCGGCCTTCATCAAGGGCGTGGACGAGTATCAGGAGATGCTGCGCTGCTGCGTGTCCTATCCCGGCAACGACCACCGGCTGGGCGGCAACGAGGCGCCTCCCGCCATTGTGTCTATCTTCCTTGGCGACGAGCTGACGGCCATCCTCCGCTCCATCATCGACGGCACGGCCTATGTGGACATCACCAAGAAGAAGCTGGAGATCGGCGTGGACACCCTGCCGGAGCTGCCGCAGGATACCACCGACCGCAACCGCACCTCCCCGCTGGCCTTTACCGGCAACAAGTTCGAGTTCCGGATGTTGGGCTCCTCCCAGTCCATCGCCAGCCCCAATGTGGTGCTCAACACCATCATGGCCGACGAGCTGAAGCAGTTTGCCGACCGGCTGGAGAAGGCGGAGAACTTCCATCAGGCCCTGCAGGAGCTGCTGCGGGATACCTTCCGGGATCACCAGCGCATTATCTTCGACGGTAACGGCTACGACGACGACTGGGTACAGGAGGCCAAGCGCCGGGGGCTGAGCAATCTGCGGGACACCGTGGACTGTATGCCCGCCTACATCGACGAGAAGAATGTGGCGCTGTTTTCCCGCTTCGGCATCCTGACGCCGGAGGAGATGCACGCCCGGTATGAGATCCATCTGGAGAATTACTGCAAGGTCACGGCCATTGAGGCCGCTACCCTGCGGGATATGACCCTGCGGGGCATCCTGCCCGCCGTCACCCGCTACACCGGCGATCTGGCCAAGGGCGTTGTGAGGAAGCGGCAGGCGGAGATGACCACCTCCTGCCGGGTGGAGAGCTATCTGGTGACGCAGCTGGACGCCCTCAGCGGCGACCTGCTGGACGCCTGCCAGGCTATGAGCCGGGCGCTGGAGGCCGCTCCCGCCGCCGATGCCGGCATCGACGCCGCCCGGTACTACCGGGATCAGGTGGCCTCCCGGCTGGAGGAGATGCGGAGCATCATCGACCGCATGGAGCCGCTGGTGGGGGCCGACTACTGGCCCTATCCCACCTATGCAGACATCCTGTTCTCCGTGTAATGATACCCGATACGAAGAGAGAGTGTGTTCCGGATGGAACACACTCTCTTTTTCGTCAACCGGCGGGGTGAGCCAGACGGCTGAGTAAACTAAACGGAGGAATCAATAGTCGGAGTTCAGCCACGGCTTCTGGCCGTAGTGAAGAAGCTGCGCCAGCTGCTGCCAAGGGCCGGTGACGGCGACGGCTCCCAGCCGCACCATGCCCTCCAATCCGCAGGAGGCCATCAGCAGGGATGCCAGATCCCCCTGCCGGCACGTCACCGTTACCTCGGCGGGTGCTTCCTCCGGGAGGGCGGACCAGCGGCCGCCGTCGAAGCGCAGCACCGTGCGGCAGTCCCGGTGGGCCAGCTCATCACGGTAGCAGAAGGCCGCTGTCAGCGTCCCCTGCGGGAGGGTGCGGTAGGCGGTGGCGGTCACGAAGGCCGCCGGGTCCAGAATCTTGAACATGGTGCCTATGGCGGAGACGTTGGTTTGCAGGAAGCCGTAGTCGATGTAGTTGCCGGAGACGTCCTGCGGATCCTCCAGCAGGTGGTGGAAGTCCTCTTCTCCGGTGCGGAGGAGCACCGTCTGGGCCAGATCCTCCTGCAGCTTCAGCGCTCCCAGCAGCGCCCGGAGGACAACGCCGTCGTCGTACACCAGCTCCTCCACCGACAGGCGGTTGCGGGTGTAGTTGGTGTCGCTGGCGCTCTCAAAGCGATAGGCCACATAGCCCCGCAGCGTCCCGTCGTCGGCGCAATAGCCGATGCGGCGCACCTGAACATCCGTGCGGGCGGCCCGAACCTCCTCCTCGAACTTCTCCACCATGCCGTGGTTCTGGGTGGCGAAGCGGCTGTGACAGGCCAGCACCCGGTCAAAGTCCTCCGGCTGCAGCAGGCGCAGATGGCGGCGGGCCTCCCCCTCGGGCTTGGGCAGCACGGCGGTGGGCAGATGGTACTCGTAGAGCTTCCCCGCAAAGCCATAGCCCATGCGGCGGTAAAAGGAGATCTGGAAGGGCAGCAGCAGCGTCAGCAGAGCGCCGTGGCGGCGGGCGTAGTCCTCGAAGTAGCGGATCATCTCCAGCGCCGCCCCCTGCTTTTTATGGAGGGGGTGTACCTCCAGCGCCATCAGGCCGCAGGCCGTCTGCATCCGGCCGAAGCAGTTCATGGAAAAGAGGATCAGCTTCATGGTGGCAATGAGTACGTCCCCTTCAAACAGGCCCACCGTCTGCACCTGACGGTCCTCCCGCAGCTCCAGACGGTGCTTCTCCCGGTAGTGCTCCCGGCACGCTTCGTCCAGCGTTTTATAGGCCGGGTAGGCGTTGAGGTAGATGTCCAGATAGGCCTCCAGATCCTGCTGGGTCAAGGGGCGGATGGTGCGGTTGGTGTGTTCCATGGCGGCGGGCTCCTTTCACATGATTAGATAAAGCTATTGTACCGTGTTTTGCCGGTTCCGTCAACGACGGGTAAGAAAAAAGCCCATCCGCTCAGGCGGATAGGCTTTCAAGGGAAACTACTTTACAGGGACAGGCTCTTCGTCCACGCAGAGACCTCCTGCGCGGAGGCATGGCTGGACAGGCGCATGCCCTCGTTCCAGCGGGTATCGGGGGCGCAGGAGGATCGCAGGAGCTCCACGGTCTTGCCCATGCCGCTGCCGCCGGAGGTAGCGAAGGGAATCACGGTCTTGCCGGAGAAATCGGCACTCTCCAGAAAGGTCTGGATGATGCGGGGCGCCTGATACCACCAGATGGGAAAGCCCACGAACACCGTGTCATAACCCGCCAACCGAGGGGTCTCCACCATGGCCGGGCGGCTCTTGGGGTCGTTCATCTCCACGCTGCTGCGGCTTTTGGCGTTGTTCCAGTCCAGATCGGCTGCAGTGTAGGCCGTCTGGGGACGAATTTCGAAGAGATCGCCGCCGATGACACCCGCCAGCGTCTTGGCCAGACGGGCCGTTTCGCCGCTGGCAGAAAAATAGGCAACCAGAATTTTGCTCATGTGTATGCTCCTTTCAACATTTCTCCGGGATCGCTCCGGGCGGCGGGACATCCCGCTCTCCCCCATTGTATCAGCCGAGGGCGGCGGATGCAAGGCACTTTTCCCGGAAATGGGTGCTTATCGGATAGTGAAGCCCAGTCCCGTCAGCCAGTCCGCCACGTCGCTCCAGGCGGCGCTGCTGCCGAAGCGCTGGCCCTCCTGCCAGTTGCCGGTGCCGGCCAGCTGAGCCAGCGTCTCCCCGCTCTGGCCGAGGGCGGAGGAGGCGGAGGTACAGAAGGGGATCACCGTCTTCCCTGTGAAGTCATTCGCCTTCACAAATCCGTTGACAGGCCATGCGCTGCCGCCCCACCAGATGGGATAGCCCACAAACACCGTGTCGTATCGTTCCCAGCTCTCCACAGCGGTAGAGGTGAGGGCCACATCCTGCAGGGCGGGGTCAGCGTGCTCCCGGCAGACACGGCTCTCGCTGTTGTTGTAGTCCAGATCCGCCGCCAGATAGGGCTCCTGCGGTGTCAGCTCAAAGGTATCGGCTCCCAGCGTCTCGGCGATGTATCCCGCCACAGCCTTGGTGCTGCCGGTGGCGGAGAAATACACCACCGGCACCTTGGTCTGCTCCTCGGTGGGGGTGCTATCCTGTGGGGTATCGGTGTCCTGCACCTCGTTCTGCGAGGCATCGCTGTCGGGCTGCTGCTTCTTTCCGCAGGCGGCCAGCGCCGGCAGCATCAGCAGAGCCAGCAGCAGGCAGCTCCATTTTTTCAGTTTACGCATCATTCTTCTCCTTTCACGCCAACGGCTTGCCGCTGAACACCGGAAATCCATTGTAATCGCCGTAATCCGTCAGGTGCTCCATGCTCCGCAGCGTCTCCATGTCCTCCGGGGAAATGGCAAAGTCCACGGCGGCGTTGGAGCGCATATGGCCGGGGTCCGCCGTCTTGGGCAGGGCCACCGCCCCCAGCTGCAGGACATAGCGGATGCACAGCTGCGGCACGGAAACGCCGTATTTCTCCGCCATGGCGGTGATGGCCGGATTTTTCAGGGCCTCGCCGTGGGCGATGGGGGAATAGGCCTCCACCCGGATGTCCTGCTGGGTGCAGTAGTCCAGCAAGGGCAGGTCCGTACCGGCGATGTGCAGCAGCAGCTGGTTCACTGCCGGACGCACCCGGCAGCCGGTCAGCAGGTTCTCCAGATCGTCCCGCAGAAAATTGGAGACGCCGATGACCCGCACCTTTCCCGCTGCCTGAGCATCCTCCAGCGCACGCCAGACGGCCCTGTTCTCCTGAAAATACCGCTTTTCGGCCCGGAACTCCCTCCACGGCTGGGGAGAGTGGATGAGCATCTGGTCCAGATACGTCAGGCCCATTTTCTCCAGCGTCTCGTCAATGGAGCGGGCGGCGTCCTCATAGGTCTTGTGCTCCGCCGCCACCTTACTGGCCACGAACAGCTCCTCCCGCTTCAGGCCGCAGGTGCGGATGCCCTCGCCCACGCCCTGCTCGTTGCCGTAGGCCTGAGCCGTATCGATGAGTCGGTAACCCAGCTCCGCCGCCGTACGGACGGCCTGCGCCGCCTTGTTGTTGTCAATGAACCATGTGCCAAGCCCCAGCTTGGGGATGGCTATACCGTTTGCCAGCGTATAGGTCTCCTGCAAAATCATTTGGCATCCTCCTCCGTCCAGATTCCCTTGGCCATGCGGAACACCGCCCACGCCTTGGGCCAGCCGCAATAAAAGGCCGCATGGGTGACGATCTCTGCGATCTCCTCACGGGTGATACCATTTTTCTTAGCGCTGAGCAGGTGGTAGCGGAAGGATTCATCCGTCAAGCCCTGCGCCATCAGGGCCACCACCGTCACCAGCGAGCGGTCCCGCAGGGATAGCTTGTCCTCTCGACTCCATACCTGACCGAACAGGACATCGTCATTGAGCTCTGCGAATTTCGGGGCGAACTCCCCCAGGGCGTCCCGCCCCGCCGTCTGTTTGACTGCCATATGGCTCTCCTCCTTACAGTTTGCTGTATGCTTCGTCGCTGACCGGCTCCGAAAAACCGAGTCTTGACAGCAGTGCTTCTGCGCTGTATGATGCTCTTAAAGCTTATCTATACTCTAAAACTGAAAGTACACTTTAAGTCAATGGGTTTTGCAAAATTTTTTCGGAGGAATTGGAAAATGGTCTATACCGTGGGTGAAATGGCGAAGCTGCTGGATATCCCGGCATCCACGCTGCGCTACTATGACAAGGAGGGGCTGCTGCCCTTTGTGGAGCGCTCCTCCGGTGGCATTCGGATGTTCCGGGAATCGGACTTTGAGTGGCTGCAGGTCATCGGGTGCATGAAAAAGGCCGGAATGTCCATCCGTGACATCCGGCAATACATTCAGCTGGCCATGCAGGGAGACGATACCATCGACACCCGGCTGCAGATGTTCCACCACCAGCGGCAGGTTCTGCTGGATCAGATCCGGGAGATGCAGCACACGCTGGAGACGGTGGAATACAAGTGCTGGTTTTACGAGACGGCGCAGGCCGCCGGTACCACGGACGTCCCCATCCGCATGGCGGAGGAGGAGGTTCCCCAGCGCTTCCGGGCCATCCGGCGGGAGCTTCACGGCGAGGAGCCGGTGAAGGACGATGCGTCGGCGTGAGATTTTCCCTCTTGACAAGTTCTTTACGGGATGGTATGATGCCCGTGACAAGTGAACATCAAAAGCGATGACGAAGACGGAGCTGGCAGCACGTCGCATAGAGAGCCGGGGACGGTGGAAGCCCGGCGGACAGCGCCAGAACTCTTATCCCTTCCGAGCCGAGTCCCCCAACACATCTGTCAGTAGGAGACTCCGTGCAGGCTACGTAAGTGCATAGGGCTTGATAGAGCCTGAAGTGGCAGGACGTTTTCCGTCGTGCAATTTGAGTGGTACCGCGGGTATTGTATAGCAAGACTCGTCTCAAAGGAATTTGGGACGGGTCTTTTTTTGCGGAAATTTTTGGAAAATGAGGAGTATCGACATGAAACTGAGTAGAAACAAAATGCTGCTGGTGAGCTTTATGCTGTTTTCCCTGTTCTTCGGGGCGGGGAACCTGATCTTCCCGCCCTTTCTGGGGCAGAACGCCGGGAGCCACACCCTGCCGGCCATGCTGGGCTTTCTGGCCACGGCGGTGGTGCTGCCGGTGCTGGGAGTGGTAGTGGTAGCCCGCTTTGACGGGCTGGACCGGCTGGGGCAGCAGGTGGGCAAGCGCTTCGCCATCGTCTTTACCCTGCTGATCTATCTCTCCATCGGGCCCGGTCTTGGCATCCCCCGTGCCGCCTCTGTTCCCTTCGAGATGGCGGTGGCCCCCTATCTGCCGGAGGGCGCCAATACCACCGTGTGGATGCTGGTGTACTCGCTGGCGTTCTTTTTGGTGGCCCTATGGCTGTGCATGACGCCGGGAAAGCTGGTGAACCGCATCGGCCACTTCCTGACCCCCAGTCTGCTGGTGCTGCTGGTGTTCCTGTTCGTTTGCTTTCTGTTCCGGGGAGAGGTGAACGTGGCCCCGTCCCAGACGGCCTATGATGTTGCCCCCTTCCTGAAGGGCTTTTCCGAGGGCTACCAGACCATGGACACCATCGCCGCCCTGAACTTCGGATTGGTCATTGCTACCACGCTGGGTTCCTTCGGCATGACGGAAAAGTGCGCTCGGATGCGGCACACCGTTCTGGCAGGTATCTTCGCCGGAACCATTCTGGCGCTGGTGTATGCCATGCTGTCCTACATGGGGATGTGCAGCTCCGGAGTCTATGCCATTCAGGAAAACGGCGCATGGACCCTGCGGTGCATCGTCTACCAGCTGTTCGGTGCGCCGGGAGCCGTGCTGCTGGCGGCCATCTTCACGCTGGCCTGTCTCACCACCTGCGTGGGGCTTATCAACTCCATCTCCCAGTATTTCTCCACCCTTTTCGGAAAACTCTCCTACCGCCAGTGGGTGCTGGTGATGACGGGCTTTTCCTTCTTAGTGTGCAATCTGGGACTGAACGCCATCCTCAGCATCTCCATCCCCATTCTCAACGCCATCTACCCCGTGGCCATTGTGCTGATCCTGCTGGGGCTGACCCACAGCCTGTGGGTCAAGAATCGTTGGGTCTACTCTCTGGTGGTGGCGGGCACCGGAACCGTCAGCGTCATCTATGCGTTGGATGCCGCACAGCTGTCGCTGGGCGCTGTGACGGAGCTTTGCCGGAAGCTGCCCCTGTACGATATGGGCTTCTGCTGGGTCAGTGTGGCAGCGGTGATGCTGGCAGTGAGCCTGCTGCTGGGTCTTGTGCGGCGGGAACGGGCGTAAGGGGCAGAAAAAGCTTGCCCTTCTCCTCCAAGGCTGGTAGAATGAGACATATTCTCCACCGAAAGGAGTTTTTCTCATGAAACTGATGATCGCCTCCGACCTCCACGGCTCCGCCGCCTACACCCGGCGGCTGCTGGAGCTCTATCGGGATACCGGCTGCCAGCGGCTGGTGCTGCTGGGAGACCTGCTGTACCACGGCCCACGGAACCCGCTGCCGGAGGGCTATGAGCCGCCCGCCGTGGCCAAGCTGCTCAACGACATGGCGGATGAGCTGCTGTGCGTCCGGGGCAACTGCGACGCCGAGGTGGACCAGATGGTTCTCCACTTCCCCATTCTCTCCGACTCCGCCCTGCTGGTGCTGGACGGCCTCACCATCCACGCCACCCATGGCCACATCCACGGGCCGGACACGCCACCGCCCCTGCGGCAGGGAGATATCCTGCTGTGCGGACACTTCCATGTGCCGGTGCGCCGGGACTGCGGCCGTTACACCTATCTGAATCCCGGCTCCGCAGCCCTGCCCAAGGAGAACAGCCCCCACAGCTGCATGGTGCTGGAGGGCGGACAGTTCACATGGCTGGACGTGGTGACGGGTCAGCCCTTCCAGCCCCGTGGATGACGGTGCTGCTTGACGCTGCATAAAAAAGAGGACTCTGAGCCGATGGCTCAGAGTCCTCTTTTTTATGTCTTACTTCTGGTTGGGCATTTTCCAGCCCTCGTGATCCGTATGGAGCAGGTGGTGCGAACGGCCGCTGAGGGGGGCACGCAGGTACTCCCGATACAGGGTCTTGACCTCCGGATTCTCATGGGAGAACCGCACCGGGGACTTCTTGTCGATGCTCCACAGAACGTTTCCACGGGCCTCGGCCATCTCCGTGCCGTCGTGGATGGGCTGCCCGCCGCCGCCGGTACAGCCGCCGGGACAGGCCATGACCTCCACGAAATCGTAGTGGACTCTTCCCTCCTCCAGATCGGTCATCAGCTGGCGGGCGTTGGAGAGGCCGCTGACCACCGCCACGGAGAGGTCGCCCACCTTCGGAATGGTGAAGGTGGCCTCCTTCCAACCCTTCACGCCACGGATGGCGCTGAAGGCATCAGGGTCGGGATTGGAGCCGGTGACCAGATAATAGGCGCTGCGGAGGGCGGCGTCCATCACACCGCCGGAGGCACCGAAGATTACCGCCGCACCGGTACCGGTACCCAGCGGACTGTCGAAGGGAGTCTCCTCCATCGTGGCGGGGTTGATCTGCTCGCCCCGGAACATCCGCACGATCTCACGGGTGGTCAGCACAACATCCACGTCGGGATCGTCGCTGATAGTCCGCATGGTGGGCAGGGCCGCCTCGCTTTTTTTTGCGGTGCAGGGCATGATGGACACCACAAAGATGCGCTTGGGGTCCACACCGATCTTCTCGGCAAAGTAGCTCTTGGCCAGAGCGCCGAACATCTGCTGGGGACTCTTGGCAGTGGAGAGATTGTCGGTATAATCCGGGAACTGGCCCTTCAGGAACCGCACCCAGCCGGGACAGCAGGAGGTGAACATGGGCCACGTGTACCGCTCCCGATGGGTAAAGCGGTCCACGAACTCACTGCCCTCCTCCATAATGGTAAGGTCGGCGGTAAAGTTGGTATCGAACACGTAGTCAAAGCCCATCTGCTTCAGGGCGGTGACCATGCGCTCCGCCGAGGCGAACTCCGGCGTCAGATGGTAGTACTCTGCCCAGGCCACCCGGACGGCTGGGGCCATCTGCACCACGGTGATCTTATTGGGGTCGGCCAGAGCATCGAACACCTTGCCGGTGTCATCGTGCTCCTGCAGACCACCCACGGGACAGTGGGCCACGCACTGGCCGCAGAAGGTGCAGTCGGACTCCCCCAGGGTGCGGTACTTCCCCACGCCGATGGTGGTGTGGGAGCCGGTACCCATCAGGTCCCATACGTGCATCCCCTGCACCTTATCGCAGATCTGGACGCAGCGCATACAGCGGACGCAGCGGTTCTCGATCCGCACCACGGGGTTGCTGAAATCCGTGGGGATATTCCGCAAGTCCTTGATGTAGTGCTCCCCCAGCAGGTTATAATCGTTGGCCAGCTGCTGAAGACGGCAGTTGCCGCTGCGGGTACACTTGGTGCAGCGGATCTCATGCTGGCTCAGAAGCAGCCGCAGGTTCACCCGGCGAGCCTCCCGCACACGGGGAGAGTGGGTATGGATCACCATGCCCTCGGCCACCACGTTGTTGCAGGAGGGGATCAGACGCTCCTGACCCTCCACCTCCACGATGCACAGGCGGCAGGCACCGATTTCGTTGATTTCCTTGAGATAGCACATGGTGGGGATCTCGATGCGTGCGGTGCGGGCGGCCTCCAGAATGGTGGTACCCTCCGGCACGGTAACGGTCCGATTGTCGATGGTCAATGTTACCATTTTTCGTTTCGACCTCCTCTGAAAATTCCGTAGCCGAAGTGGTCGCACCGCAGGCAGCGGCCTGCCTCGGCGCAGGCCCCCTCTTGGGTCAAGCCGCACTCGATATCCTCGAAGTCGTGCTTGCGCTCACAGGCCTCCCGCTCGGTGGTATCGATGCGCCCGTGGGGGGGCGAGTTGTTCAGCTTGGGGCTGGGAATCTCCACGTCCACGGTGATCTCGTGGCGGAAGCCCAGATGCTCGTCGATGTTGGCGGCTGCCACCTTGCCGGCGGCAATGGCCCGGATGGCAGTAGCAGGGCCGGTAACGCAGTCGCCGCCGGCAAACACGCTGTCCATATCCCGCACCTGCCCCGACAGGCCCGCCACAAAGGCACCCTGCTGGATGGGGACGCCGGCCTGATCGAAGCCCTGGATCTCGACGCCCTGTCCGATGGCCACCACGATGACATCCGCCGGGATGCGGACCTCCTCCAGCGCCGCCTTGCCGGGACGGGGACGCCCTGCCTTGTCCACCTCCCCGATGATCTGGGGCTGGACCCACAGGGCCTTGGCGGCGCCGTCCTCATCGGCCTCGATGCGGACGGGAGCGGCCAGCGTCATCAGCTCGGCTCCCTCCGCCAGCGCACCGGTGATCTCGTCCGGCAGCGCCGTCATGTCCGCCTGACGGCGGCGATAGACGCAGGTGACCTTGTCGGCCCCCAGTCGGATGGAGCTGCGGGTGACGTCCATGGCCACGTTGCCGCCGCCGATGACCACCACTTGCTTGCCGGTGAAATCCGGCATCTCGTTGTCGCCGATGGCACGCAGCATCTCCACGGCGGAGATGACGTTCTTACTGTTCTCGCCGGGGATGCCGGTCTTTTTATCCTGATGAGCGCCGATGGCGATGTAGATGCAGTCATACTCCTGCTCCAGCTTCTCCAGCCAGACATCCCGGCCCACGGTGACGCCGGTATGTACCTCAATGCCAAGAGACAGAATGGATTCGATCTCGGCGTCCAGCTTCTCACGGGGGAAGCGGTAGCTGGGGATGCCGTAGCGCAGCATACCGCCCAGCTGCTCCCGCTCCTCGTACACCGTGACCCCGTGACCCATAAGGGCCAGGTAGTAGGCGCAACTGAGACCGCTGGGGCCTCCGCCGATGATGGCCACCTTCTTGCCGGTGGCGGGAGCGCACTCCGGCTGGGGTACCACCCCAGCGTGGTCCACGGCATAGCGCTTCAGGCCACGGATATTGATGGCATCGTCCACCATATTCCGGCGGCAGCGGGCCTCGCAGGGATGCTCGCAGATATAGGCGCAGGCCATGGGGAAGGGATTGTCCTTGCGGATCAGGCGCACTGCATCAGCGCAGCGACCCTCCCCTACCAGCGCCATGTAGCCGGGGATATCCACGCCGGCGGGACACAGTGCCACACAGGGAACGGGATTTTGCAGGCCCGCCAGACAGCGGTTGTGCTTCACGTGCTCCTCGTAGTCATCCCGGAAGCCCTCCAGCCCCTCAACCACCAGACGGGCGGCGTCACGGCCGATGGCACAGTCGGCGGTGTTGACGATGCTGCGGGCGGTCTTTTCGATGATGGCGATGGTCTCCATGGTAGCCTCGCCGTCCAGCACCTGATTGATCAGCAGCGTCAGCTGCCCCAGCCCGATCCGGCAGGGGACACATTTGCCGCAGGTCTGTGCATGGCACAGCTGCAGAAACGACAGGGACATATCCACCGGACACAGGCCCGGAGGGCTGGCGGCAATGCGCCGCTCCATATCCCGGTAAAGCCCTTCCACCACGGTCTGGGCCCGGCTGGGTGTCTTGATATCCAGTCTGCTCAAAGCAGGACACTCCTTTCGTCGGCACGGAGAATAGCACCCCATTCTCCGGTGCATATGATTGAATTATGTTAAGAATGACATAATTCACAGCCAAAGTCAATGGGATAAAATCTTTTGTTGCAGTGAAAAATTATCATTAGTTTTCTTAAAAAGTCACAAAAGCGTATATAATCCCGCAAGAATTGTGAGATTTTTCCACGGAACATGGTTTTTCACCTCATGGGGGCCGGGCGTCCTGCCCTCCTGCGGCGATGTTTTTTGTGCAAAAATTTTCGTCCCACGCAGTCCCTCCCCTCTCCGGAGGGGGCATCGGGCCGGACTTGACAGGGACAGTCCGGGGGAATATAATTTGAATACTTATGACCATTTGCGATACGGCTATTTCTTATTATAATATTTACGGAATGTGC
>OIXV01001232.1_pt1 | contig 22986 bp, 20 predicted proteins | sample 1587771 | NCBI WGS metagenome assembly OIXV01 (sample SAMEA3888893, study PRJEB22519) | human gut metagenome | biome: human gut; feature: human-associated habitat; material: faeces | place: Denmark | collected 2010
TACATATTTTCCTTTATTATAAGTGACGCTTATAACTGTGTCAACATTAGTAACTCTTATAAATAAAATTAAATATATTAATTGTTCTTATTCATAATGCCGTGCTATAATGAACTTAAGAAAGTAAACATTCAGGAGGTAGAAGATGAGTAAGGTAAGAAGAGTGTATGTAGAGAAAAAAGACGCTTACGCAGTACGCGCCAAAGAGTTACATGCAGAGATTAAGAGTTATCTTGGAATCAGCGCAGTAGATAAGGTACGTGTCCTGATTCGTTATGATATTGAAAACATTTCCGATGATGTATATAAAAGAGCAGTTCAGACTGTATTTTCAGAGCCGCCGGTAGATGATGTCTATGAAGAGAATTTTGAAATGGGGGATGGAAAAGTATTTTCCGTTGAATTCCTTCCGGGACAGTTCGACCAGAGAGCAGATTCTGCAGAGCAGTGTGTGAAGCTTTTAAAAGAGGATGAAGAGCCGGTTATCCGTACCGCAACAACGTATGTTATTTACGGAGATATCAACGCTGAGCAGTTAGAGGCAATCAAGCATCACTGCATCAACCCGGTAGATTCCAGAGAGACCGGCATGGAGAAGCCTGAGACTTTGGTAACAGAGTTCCCGGAGCCTGCAGATGTTAAGATTATGACCGGATTTAAGGATATGCCGGAGCAGGAATTAAAAGCACTCTATGATTCCCTTGGACTGGCTATGACATTCAAGGATTTCTTACATATTCAGAACTATTTCCATGGAGAAGAAGATAGAGACCCATCCATGACCGAGATTCGTGTGCTGGATACCTACTGGTCAGACCATTGCCGTCATACCACATTTTCTACCGAGCTGAAAAATGTTGCATTTGAAGATGGTTTCTACAAAGAGCCAATGGAAAAGACTTACGAGGATTACCTTGATACACATAAGAAAATGTATGAAGGCAGAGAGGACAAGTTTGTCTGCTTAATGGACATTGCATTAATGGCAATGAAGCGTCTGAAAAAAGAAGGAAAATTACAGGATCAGGAAGAGTCCGATGAGATTAATGCCTGTTCTATCGTAGTGCCTGTTGAAGTAGATGGCAAGACAGAAGAATGGCTTGTAAACTTTAAAAATGAGACCCACAACCATCCAACCGAAATCGAGCCGTTTGGTGGAGCTGCAACCTGTCTTGGTGGAGCAATCCGTGACCCGTTGTCAGGACGTACCTATGTATATCAGGCAATGCGTGTAACCGGAGCTGCTGACCCTACCGTATCTGTAAAAGATACCATGGAAGGAAAGCTTCCTCAGAAGAAACTGGTTCGCGGCGCAGCACAGGGATACAGTTCCTATGGTAACCAGATTGGACTTGCTACCGGATATGTCAAAGAAGTATATCATCCGGATTATGTTGCTAAGAGAATGGAAATCGGAGCCGTTATGGGAGCAGCACCTCGTCGTGCCGTTCAGAGACTGACTTCTGATCCGGGAGATATTATTATCCTCTTAGGCGGACGTACCGGACGTGATGGCTGTGGTGGAGCAACCGGTTCCTCCAAAGCACACAATACAGAATCCATTGATACCTGTGGAGCAGAGGTTCAGAAAGGTAACCCACCTACCGAGCGTAAGATTCAGAGACTTTTCCGCAGAGAAGAAGTTGCCCACATTATTAAGAAATGTAATGACTTTGGTGCCGGTGGAGTGTCCGTAGCAATCGGAGAGCTTGCAGATGGATTACAGGTTGATTTGGATAAAGTACCTAAGAAATATGCCGGACTGGACGGAACAGAACTTGCTATTTCCGAGTCTCAGGAGCGTATGGCAGTTGTTGTTGCACCGGAAGATGCACAGCAGTTCTTAGATTATGCAAAAGAAGAAAACTTAGAGGCTGTGAAAGTTGCCGTTGTAACCGAAGAGCCAAGATTAGTATTATCCTGGAGAGGAAAAGAAATTGTAAATCTTTCCAGAGCATTCTTAGATACCAACGGAGCACATCAGGAGACTGATGTAAAGGTAGAACTTCCGGTAAAAGAAGAGAATTATTTAAATAAAATCAGCACAAAGGCTGTAGAAGAAGCAGTTGCAGCAGGCGATATGAAAGCAGCATGGTTAAATGAATTAAAAGACCTTAACGTATGTTCCCAGAAGGGTCTCGTAGAAATGTTTGATGGTTCCATCGGAGCAGGCAGTGTATACATGCCATATGGTGGAAAATATCAGTTGACCGAGACTCAGAGTATGGTTGCAAAACTTCCGGTTATGAATGGAAAATGCGATACAGTAACCATGATGAGTTACGGATTTGATCCATATTTATCTTCATGGAGCCCATACCATGGAGCAGCTTATGCAGTATTAGAGTCTGTTTCCCGTATCGTAACAGCCGGTGGTGATTTCCACAAGATTCGTTTCACATTCCAGGAATACTTCCGCAGAATGTCGGAGGAGCCAAGTCGTTGGAGCCAGCCATTTGCAGCACTGCTTGGTGCTTATAATGCGCAGATTGGTTTCGGACTTCCATCCATCGGTGGAAAGGACTCCATGTCCGGTTCCTTCAATGAAATTGATGTACCGCCAACACTGGTATCCTTTGCAGTTGATGTAGCAAAAGAAAAAGATGTTATCACACCGGAGCTTAAGAAAGAAAATGATAAGCTGATGTTATTTACCATCGAAAAAGATGCTTATGATATGCCTGATTACGCACAGGTTATGAAGCTTTATGATGCAATTCATGAAATGACTGAGACAGGCGTTATCGTAGCAGCTTATGCATTAGACGGAAAAGGTCTTGCAGCAGCAGTCAGCAAGATGGCATTTGGTAATAAACTTGGCGTTACTGTAAATGCAGATGTAACAAAAGAAACATTATTTGCACCGGGCTTTGGAAATATCGTAGCAGAAGTTCCGGAAAATAAAGTTGTAAAAGCACAGGAAATCCTTGCAACAGCAGGCCTTGCAGCAAACGGAGCTGTTGTGGGTGCAGTAAATGACAGCAAGAACTTTATCTATGGTGATATGAGCATTTCCATGGATGAAGCAATCGAAGCATGGGGACAGACTTTAGAGAAAGTATTCCCAACCAGAGCAACCACCGGAACAGAAGAAGTGAAGAGCGGACTTTACGATACAAAAGACATTTATGTCTGCAAGCACAAAGTTGCCCGCCCGCATGTATTTATTCCGGTATTCCCGGGAACCAACTGCGAGTACGACAGTGCGAAAGCATTTGAAAATGCAGGTGCAGATGTAACCGTAAAGGTGTTTAAGAACTTAAATGCAGAAGACATCCGTGATTCTGTTGATGTATTTGTAAAAGCAATTGATGAAGCACAGATTATCATGTTCCCTGGTGGATTCTCCGCAGGAGATGAACCGGAAGGCTCAGCAAAATTCTTTGCAACAGCATTCCGTAATGAGAAGATGAAAGAAGCTGTAAACAAGCTTTTAAATGAGCGTGACGGTCTTGCACTTGGTATCTGTAACGGATTCCAGGCACTGATTAAATTAGGTCTGGTTCCTTACGGCAAGATTACACACCAGAGACCGGATTCACCGACTCTGACCTACAATACCATCGGACGTCATATTTCCAAGATGGTATATACCAAGGTAGTGACCAACAAGTCCCCATGGTTAGCACAGGCTGAGCTTGGCGGCGTATACTGTAACCCGGCATCTCATGGAGAAGGTCGTTTCGTTGCTCCAAAGGAGTGGTTAGACAAGCTTTTCGAGAATGGTCAGGTGGCAACCCAGTATGTAAACGAAGCCGGTGTTCCAACCATGGATGAAGAGTGGAACGTAAACGGTTCTTACATGGCAATCGAAGGTATCACCAGTCCGGACGGACGTGTCCTTGGTAAGATGGCACATGCAGAGCGTCGTGGAGAGTCTGTTGCAGTCAACATTTACGGCGAGCAGGATATGAAGCTGTTCGAAAGTGGAGTAGCATACTTTAAATAAAATAGTAAAATAAAAACCGAGCGGTTCTGTTAAAAGCAGAGCCGCTCGATTGCGTATGCAACACCATCTTCTTCATTGGAAAGGGAAATGAAATCAGCCGAATCTTTTAAGAGCTGTTGTGCATTTCCCATGGCAACGCCAATGCCGGCAGCTTTGACGATATCGAGATCATTTTCGCTGTCACCTACCGCCATGGTATCTTCCATGGAAATGTGGAGGTAATCACAGAGGAATTTAAGTCCTTTGGATTTGGCAATGCCACATCTGGTAACTTCTAAGTTATGAAAACCGCCGGACACATAAGTGACTTCCGGGAAGGTGTCTAAGATTTCTTTTGTTTTTTCTCTTGTGGTATAGCTTCCATCTGCATCCGGTGCAAAGTTTAAAGTCAGTTTTGAAACACAAAGTTTATGTTCTTCGATATAAGCAGCTAAGTCAGTAATCGTCTTCCGGGTGGTCTGGATATATTTTTTTAAGGAATCCGGAATATCTAATAGGTTGGTAAGCTCGCTGGTGGAAAACTGGGTATAGCCGTCACCATTGATAAAGGCATCGATATGAAGAGACTGCGTATAGAGCTTGCGTAACAGCCGGACACTTAAATCGGTATCCATGCTTTCATCTAAGAGCAGTTCCTTTTCCGGGACGCGGTATACCGCAGAACCGTTGGCAGTAATGGCATATTGGATGCCAAGCTCCTTCATTTCATCCACAGGAAGACCGATATAAGGCCGGCCGGTGGAGATAATAACGGTAATCCTGTTTTCTACGGCTTTTCGAATCATTTCTTTATTATAAGAGGTAATGACACCGTCTTTATTATAGAGGGTGCCATCGATGTCTAAGGCAATTAGCTTTACTGAATTCATCAAGTGTACTCCTTTGTATTTGAAAATATCATTGTCAATGAATAACAGTGTAGCACAGAAAATGAAAAAAGCAAATCACCGGATTAAATTTATATTTTTAAGTTGCAGGAAAAGGAGCTTACATATATAATTAGTAGGAATTCAAATGTGAGATAAACTGGAGCATACTATGAATATAAAGGAATATATCAAAGAACAAAGACTGATAACCGATGGTGCCATGGGCACTTATTATGAGGAAAAATACAGCGAAGATACCGTGATTGCAGAAAAGGAGAATCTTAAGAATCCGGAGCAGATTAAGGAGATTCATTTAGAATATCTGCGTGCGGGAGCAAGGCTGATCCGCACCAATACATTTGCAGCAAATACCATGTTTCTTGCAGATATGCAGGAAGTAAAAGAGACAGTCCGGGCGGGCTATGAGATTGCAAAGGAAGCAGTAACCGCATTTCAGGCAGAAAATGGAAAAGAGATTCCGGTATTTATCGGAGCAGATTTAGGACCGATTTATGATCTTGACCATCAGGACTATGACAATGTGTTACAGGAGTACAAAGAAATTTGTGACACCTTCCTTTCTTGTGGCGCAGACTGTTTTGTATTTGAGACACAGAGTGACTTTACCTATATTGAGCCGGTGACGGCATATATCAAAGAAAAATCAGACGCATTTATTCTGGTGCAGTTTGCGTTTGACAAAAGTGGATACACCCGCTCCGGTCTTTCCATGCAGCGTGTGGCAGTAGAAGCTTCCGAGATGGAAAATGTGGATGCCTATGGATTTAACTGTGAACTGGACAGTACCCACATGTATCAGTTTATGAAGAACCTGAAGTTCTCCAGTGACAAATTCGTATCAGCACTTCCAAATGCAGGATACCCATATACTTTGCGAGGAAAGACAATTTATTCCAATAATGCATCCTATTATGCAGAAAAAATGAAGGATATTGCAGCCCTTGGCACAGATATTTTAGGTGGCTGCTGTGGAACCACACCGGAATATATTGCTTTGCTTTCTGGCGAGTTACAGGATGTGCCGAAGGCAGCAAAGAAAATTGAAAACGTAGTAACGCAGGAGGTTACAAGAACTCCATCCATTTTTGAAGAGAAGCTTTCCCGTGGGGAGAAGGCTTATATTGTAGAATTGGACCCGCCATTTTCCGAGGATGCATCCAAGGTTATGAAAGGAGCAGAAGATTTAAGAAAATGTAATGTGGATCTGATTACCCTTTCCGATTCCCCAATGGCGCGGGCGAGAATGGATGCCGGACAGCTGGCAGTGAAAATCCAGCAGAAGACCGGTGTGGCAGTAATGCCGCATATCAGCTGCCGTGACCGCAATGTGATTGCGCTTCGGGCAGGTCTTTTAGGCATGCATATGAATGATGTCCGCCATTTCCTGATTGTGACCGGAGACCCGGTTTCAAGGGCAGACCGCGAAAGAGTGACTTCTGTTTTTGATTTCAATTCCATCAAACTGATGCAGTATGTTAAGGAAATGAATTTAGAAGTTTTTGCACAGGAGCCGGTTTATTATGGTGGTGCACTGAATTATCATGGCGCCAATCCGGACGCGATTATTGAACGGATGAAGCGTAAAGCGGAAGCAGGATGCGGTTATTTCCTGACACAGCCGGTATATACCGAGGAAGATGTGGAAAGACTGACTTATATCAAAGAACACATTGACACGAAAATCATGTGCGGTATTATGCCGCTGGTAAGCTATAAGAATGCAATGTTTGTGAAAAATGAGATGCCGGGCATCCATGTTTCCGATGAAATTGTAAACCGGTATCGGGAAGATATGACAAGAGAAGAGGCAGAAGAAGTGGCAATTGAATTATCTGTTGAAATCGCAGCAAAATTATATGATATTGCAGACGGATTTTATTTTATGACACCATTTAACCGGACGGGCTTAATTGCGAGAATTATTGAGGCAATCCGACAGGAGGAAGAACGCAGATGACAAGAGAGGAATTTAAGGAATTAGTAAAAAATGGACCGGTTATCTTAGATGGTGCAACCGGAAGCAATCTTCAGAATGCAGGAATGCCGGTAGGAGTCTGCCCGGAGCAGTGGATTTTAGAGCATCCACAGACCATGATAGATTTGCAGCGGGCTTATGTGGAGGCTGGAACACAGATTCTTTTGGCACCGACCTTTACTGCAAACCGCATTAAATTAGAAGAATATGGACTGGCAGATAAGCTGGTAGAGATGAACCAGCAATTAGTTGCCATTTCCAAAGAGGCAGCAGGCGGAAAAGCGCTGGTAGCCGGTGATATTACCATGACCGGTCAGCAGCTTTATCCGATGGGTGAATTGCAGTTTGAAGAACTGGTAGATATTTATAAAGAACAGGTCAAAGTTGTGGCAGATGCGGGAGTAGACTTATTTATCATTGAGACCATGATGAGTCTGCAGGAAACAAGAGCCGCTGTGCTGGCAATCCGTGAAACCTGTGATTTGCCGATTATGGCAAGTATGACTTATAACGAGGATGGCAGAAGCTTGTATGGAACAGATCCGGTAACTGCGGTAGTTACGTTGCAGAGCCTGGGTGCTGATGCAGTGGGAATGAACTGCTCCACAGGACCAGAGGAAATGTTAGAGCCGATTCGCCAGACCGTAGAATATGCCTATGTTCCTGTTTTGGCAAAGCCAAATGCCGGATTACCGGAATTAGAGGATGGTGTAACGGTATACAAGACCACACCGGAAGAATTTGCGGAAGTTGGTGCAAAATTAGTCGAAGAAGGCGTTTCGATTATTGGTGGATGCTGTGGAACGACCCCGGCACATATCAAAGCATTGGCAGATAAAGTAAAACCAATGGGAATCCATCATGTGGAAGCACCAAGACGAAGAGTGCTTACTTCTGAGCGTAAGACGGTAGAAATTGATTTGGACGGACAATTTATGGTAATTGGTGAGCGGATTAATCCGACCGGAAAGAAGAAATTGCAGGCAGAGCTTCGGGAAGGCAGCCTTAATATGGTTCGTGATATGGCACGGGCGCAGGAAGAAAATGGTGCAGCCATTCTGGATGTCAATATGGGTATGAATGGAATTGATGAGAAACAGATGATGTTAAATACCATTCATGAGGTTACTTATACAGTGGATTGTCCGCTTTGTATCGATTCATCCCATGTGGATATTATTGAAGCAGCACTTCGTATTTATCCGGGACGAGCTTTGATTAACTCTATTTCCTTAGAAAAAGAGAAATTCGAAAAATTGCTTCCGATTGCAAAGAAATATGGAGCAATGTTTATTTTGCTTCCGCTTTCTGACGAGGGACTTCCAAAAGATGCAGAAGAGAAGCGGCAGATTGTCCGTACCATTTTAGATGCCGCCTTAAAAATCGGTCTTCATAAAGAAGATATTATCGTGGACGGACTGGTAGCAACGGTAGGTGCCAATCCGCTGGCAGCATTGGAATGTTTCGATACCATCCAGTATTGTAAGGATGAATTGGGCCTTGCCACAGCCTGTGGACTTTCCAATATTTCTTTCGGCTTGCCGGAACGTATTTATGTAAACAGTGCATTTCTTACGATGGCAATTGCAAAAGGACTTACGATGGCAATTGCAAATCCATCCCAGGATTTATTAATGAATGCGGCAGTGGCTTCTGATATGCTTTTACATAAAGAAGGTTCCGATATCCGCTATATCAATCGAATGAACCAGCGGGCACAGAAGGAAGCTCCGGCAACCGATAACGCAGCTTCGGCAGGCACTTTAGAGCCGGCAAATCCGGTATTTGATTGTGTATTAAAGGGAAATAAGGGCAATATTTTAAAAGAAGTAGATAAAGCTTTGGCAGCAGGAGAAGAACCGGGAGCGATTATTAATGGACAGTTGATTCCTGCCATTAATGAAGTAGGTGTCCTTTTTGACAAGCAGATTTATTTCCTGCCGCAGCTGATTTCCAGTGCGCAGACCATGCAGCATGCCATTGAATACTTGGAGCCAATGCTTTCCAAAGATAAGGACGCAGAGCCAAAGGCAACTATTATTATTGCAACCGTAGAAGGTGACATACACGATATCGGTAAGAATCTGGTAGCACTGATGCTCCGTAACTATGGTTATCGTGTCTTAGACCTTGGCAAGGATGTGGCAGCGGATATTATTGTGGATACAGCGTTAAAAGAGAATGCCCAGATTATCGGACTTTCTGCCCTGATGACCACTACTATGATGCGTATGAAGGATGTAGTAGAGCTGGCAAAAGAGCGCGGCTGCAACAGCAAGATTATCGTAGGCGGCGCAGCAATTACACAGAGCTTTGCAGATGAAATCGGTGCAGATGGCTATTCCCCGGATGCAGCTGATTGTGTAAAACTGGTAGAGCGTCTACTGGAAGAAATGTAAATTTTTATTTTGGGAGGTTTTTGATATGGTAAAGATAATTTCAGATAGTACCTGTGATTTATCTGAAGAACTGGTAAAACGTTATGATATTACCATTCTTCCGCTTCACATTTTATTAGGTGACGAAGAATATCTGGATGGAGTAAATATTACTCCGCAGGAGATTTTTGACTGGTCGGATGAACACAAGACCACTCCAAAGACTTCAGCACCATCCGCAGAGCAGGCAGTAGAATTGTTAAAGCCTTATGTAGAAAAAGGTCAGGAGGTTATCTGTTTTGCCATTGCATCCGGGATGTCTTCTTCCATGAATGTGATGCGTCTTGCAACGGAAGAACTGAATGCGGAAAATCTGGTGACTGTAATTGATTCTGCAAATCTTTCTACCGGTATCGGACTTCTTGTCATAGAAGCAGCCGAAATGGCACAGCAGGGAAAGAGCGCGGCAGAGATTACCGCTCGTATCGAAGAATTAAAGCCTCTGGTTCGGGCAAGCTTTGTGGTAGACACCTTAACCTATCTTTATCGTGGTGGCAGATGCAGTGGACTGGCTGCCTTAGCCGGAGGTGCATTAAAGCTTCATCCGCGGATTGGTGTTGAGGATGGTAAGATGGGACCGGGCAAGAAATACCGTGGCAATATGGAAAAGGTTGTGCTCTCTTATGTGAAAGACATGGAAGAAGCAATGAAGAATGCCCGGCCGGAACGCGTATTTATCACTCATTCCGGCAGTGCTCCGGAAATCGTAGATAAGGTACGGGCTTATCTCAATGACCTGCATGTCTTTCATGAAATTTTAGAGACCAGAGCCGGCGGTGTAGTATCCAGCCACTGTGGACCGGGAACACTGGGTGTCTTGTTTATTGCGAAGGAGTAGGGAGAAGGAGAGATGTATGATTTGCAAAGGTATCTCATAAGGCAGGTATCCGGCAGCTTGACAGAATTATTGGAGTAATTTTGAATCTTGAAATATTTTCAAAAATTTTAAATATTTCAAAAATATTTTTGAAAAAGTGCTTGACTTCACTATTCCTATATAGTATACTAGCAAAGCGGGTTGCAGATGAGTAACCCGCAGGAATATGGGATCTTAGCTCAGCTGGGAGAGCATCTGCCTTACAAGCAGAGGGTCACAGGTTCGAGCCCTGTAGGTCCCATTCCAAAACAAATAATTGAATATGGCGGAATAGCTCAGTTGGCTAGAGCACACGGTTCATACCCGTGGTGTCGAGAGTTCAAATCTCCCTTCCGCTACTGAAAAAGAATCTTGCAGATGTAGGATTCTTTTTTTGCGAGTAGTAAGAAAAAATCTGGCATCAGGAAAGAACTGCAGGTGAGAATTTCTTGTAAATCTCTTACCGACCTGTTTTCCTATTTAAAAATAGCTTATGGCTCCTGAAAAAGTCCAATCTCAGGCGGATAGTAACTAAAGATAAAAAACAGAATTGCAAGAATTACAAGGCAGGTAAGTAGCAGTCCATTGCGGTTGGCAAGTTTGCGGTTATCTTTCAGAAACCATCCGGTAAGAAAGACACCCAGAACACTGAGGTAGAAAATTGCAATATCAATCGCCATGACAGAGAAGCCAAGCACACCGGTGTATGTGTAGAAGAGAATTGGAATCAATGCCAATCCGACCAGTGTCCCAATGGAGAGTGCCACAGGAATCGGACTTTGTTCCGGAAGCTTGAAAAAGAGAAACAGCACAAGAGCTAGCATCGGAAAGAACAGAAGCTTCATGTGCTCCCAGGTGGATTCATTCCATGGTGCAAAAAGCCGTACGATGGAATTGTTACCGGACCATTCATAGACAAAATGTAATAGGGTTCCAATTACGGACATAAAGAGAAAACCCCAGATAAAAAGTTTTTTAGAATTCATAAAATACCTCCTGATACAATAGTATGATGCAAAACAGGAAATAATATGAAAAAAGAAATCTATAAACAGCTATCAGAAAATACCTCCAGTGTGGTATAATGTCCGTAAGCATTGAGCAGTGCCAAAAACAAGAAAAATCCAGATTGGCTGCTTGCAGACAAAACTGGATTTTCCTTGTTTTTGATAGGGCGAAAGCCCGAGAGCGGGAAGGTGCATGGCAGCTTCCCGCATGCACTGCGGAGCTGGACCGAGATAGGGCGAAAGCCCGAGAGCGGGAAGGTGCAAAGCAGCTTCCCGCATGCACTGCGGAGCTGGACCGAGATAGGGCGAAAGCAGAGAGCCGGAAAGTTGAAAAGAAAAAAAGAAAGCAGGTAATCACATGCGAGTAGGAATGGGATATGATGTTCATAAATTAGTAGAAGGAAGAAAATTAATCATAGGCGGAGTGGAGATACCGCACAGTCTTGGCTTGCTGGGACATTCGGATGCAGATGTATTGTTACATGCCATCATGGATGCGTTGCTGGGGGCAGCGGCTTTAGGAGATATCGGAAAGCATTTTCCGGATACAGACCCGGCATATGAGGGGATTTCCAGTATAAAATTATTGGAAGAAGTGGGACAGCTTTTAGAGAAAGAGAATTATGTCATTGATAATATCGATGCTACGATTATTGCCCAGAAGCCAAAGATGCGTCCACACATTGAGAAGATGGAAGAAAATATTGCACAGGCATTGAAGGTAGACGTCAGTCAGGTAAATGTAAAGGCAACCACAGAGGAAGGGCTTGGCTTTACCGGAAGCGAAGATGGAATCAGCTCCCAGGCAATCTGTGCTATCTCAAGTATCTATGAAAACAGCATAGCAGTGGGAGGCAGTGAACGAAATTGTGCAGGCTGCCCGGGATGCGGAAAATAACTTTTCTATTGACAAAATGGCAATTCGTGCATAAACTAGTAGCGTAAAAAGAATTTAAAAATGATTCAGAAATGAATTGATAAATGCAGTGAACGGAAAGAGTAGTATACATGCGTGAATAAAAGAGAGAGACTGTCATCGGCTGAAAGCAGTCTTGATTCCAAAGTATATGAAGTGCATCCGGAAGCAGTCCCGGTGAAAGCAAGTAGCCAGGAACGAATAGCACACGTTACGTGTATTGAGGGAAAGCAGCAATGCTTTACTTAGAGTGGAACCGCGGAATAACTTCGTCTCTATATTTATATAGAGACGATTTTTTACTTTATAGGAAATTGCTTTCCTGTAAAGTAAAAAATCGCTCCGCGAGAAAAATTGCAGGCTTGCATGCATAAAGGAAAGAATCTATACAGTGAACAGGAGGCTGTAATCATGGGTTTTATAAAAGAATTAAAAGAGGAATTTGAGATTATCAAGGAGCGTGATCCGGCATTAAAATCTCCAATGGAGGTTTTGCTTTATCCGTCATTTCGTGTTATGCTTAGTTATAGGCGTGCACATAAGCATTACCTGAAGGGACATTTCTTCCGGGCGAGATATATTTCACAGAAAGCAGCAAGAAAAACCGGAATTGAGATACATCCGGGCGCAGTAATTGGAAAAGGATTCTTTATCGACCATGGTACCGGCGTTATCATCGGAGAGACATCAATTATCGGAGATAATGTAACCTTATATCAGGGTGTAACTTTGGGCGGAACCGGTAAGGAGACCGGAAAGCGTCATCCGACCTTAGAGGATAATGTAATGGTAAGTGCCGGAGCGAAAATCATCGGCTCCTTTACGGTAGGAGAGAATTCGAAAATCGGTGCCGGAAGTGTGGTAATTGAAGAGGTGCCGCCAAATTGTACCGTAGTAGGAGTTCCGGGACGAATCGTAAAACGTAACAATGTAAAAATTCCGCGCAGTGATATGGATCAGTGCAATCTGCCGGACCCGGTACAGGAAGACATCAATGTATTGCAGCGGGAAAATTCAGAATTATGCAACCGTATCATTGATATGGAAAAAGAGATAAAAGCATTAAAGCAGGAAGTAGAAAAGAATTAAATAAGTAATTCCAGGAACGATGGAGGATAACATGGAGAACAACGTAAAGATTTTTAATACCCTTACAAGAAAAGTAGAGACCTTTGTGCCAAACGAAGATGGCAAAGTGAAAATGTATACCTGCGGACCAACCGTATATCATTTTGCACATATCGGAAATCTGCGCAGCTATATTATGGAAGATGTATTAGAGAAAACACTTCGCTATGCAGGTTATGATGTAAAGCGTGTCATGAACATAACAGACGTAGGACATCTTTCCAGTGATGCAGATACCGGTGAGGATAAAATGTTAAAGGGCGCAAAGCGTGAGCACAAGACCGTTATGGAGATTGCAAAGTATTATACCGATGCATTCTTTTCCGATTGCTCCAAATTAAATATCAAACGTCCGGATGTGGTAGAGCCGGCAACCAATTGTATCCCGGAATTTATTCATATGATAGAGGTACTTTTAGAGAAAGGCTATGCATATATTGCCGGAGAAAATGTATATTTTGATACATCAAAATTAGATGATTATTATGTATTCTCCAGCCAGAGCGAAAAAGAGCTGATGGTAGGTGTCCGTGATGACGTATCCGAGGATGAAAATAAGCGCAACAAGAGTGATTTTGTATTGTGGTTTACCAAGTCCAAATTCGATAACCAGGAACTGAAATGGGATAGTCCATGGGGCGTTGGTTATCCGGGCTGGCATATCGAGTGCTCCTGCATCAGCATGAAGCATTTAGGCGAATATATGGATATTCACTGTGGTGGTGTGGATAATATTTTCCCACATCATACCAATGAGATTGCACAGAGTGAAGCATATCTTGGACACAAATGGTGTAATTACTGGTTCCATGTGCATCATCTGAATGATAAATCAGGAAAAATGAGTAAATCCAAGGGAGATTTCCTGACCGTTTCCTTATTGGAAGAAAAAGGTTATCTGCCGCTGGTATATCGTATGTTCTGTCTGCAGTCTCATTACAGAAAGCCATTGGAATTCTCTTATGAAGTAATGGATAATATGGAAAATTCCTATGTAAAGCTTCGTAAGACCATTGCAAAACTGGATGCGTCTACAGAAGTAGAGCAGGATAAATTTGATGCATACAAAGAGAAATTCCTGCAGGCATTAGAGGATGATTTAAATACTTCCATGGCACTGACTGTAGTATATGAAGTATTGAAAGCCGATATGACCGATGCAACCAAGCTTGCACTGGTAAAAGATTTTGATTATGTCTTATCTCTTGATTTAGCAGCAGGAGAAGCAGCAAATCCTGCCGATGAAATCGATGCAGATTTAGAAGCATATGTATTAGAAAAAATCGAAGAGCGTAAGGCTGCAAAGAAGGAAAAAGATTTTGCCAAAGCAGACGCAATTCGTAATGAACTTTTGGAAAAAGGAATTGTCTTAGAGGATACCAGAGAGGGTGTAAAATGGAAAAAGGCATAGATTCCCATATCAAAGAATATTTTGACCTGCCAAAGGTGGATGTAGCAACCTACTCCCCTTTGGCACTTGCCTACATAGGAGATGGCATTTATGACCTTGTCATAAGAAGCATTGTAGTTGGAAAAGGCAATACCAAGGCATCCCGTCTGCATCAGACCACCAGCCATCTGGTGAAAGCACATGCGCAGGCAACGATGATGGAGACACTGACTCCGATGCTTACGGAAGACGAAACGGAAATTTACCGCAGAGGCAGAAATGCCAAGTCTCCGACCATGGCAAAAAACGCAACTATGTCAGATTATCGCCGTGCCACCGGCTTTGAAGCATTGATGGGCTATTTATATCTGACGGATCAGTTTGAGCGGATTTTGGAACTGGCGAAAGAAGCAATCAGACACTATAATGTGAAGACCGGAAAGAATGATCTGGCAGGAGGAAAGTAGAATGGAAGAAATGCAGATGGAAAACACACAGGCAGAAAGCACGAAGATAGAAGGAAGAAATGCAGTTTTAGAAGCATTTCGTTCCGGAAAAACCATAGACAAGCTGTTTGTATTAGATGGCTGTAAAGACGGTCCCATTCAGACCATTTTAAGAGAAGCGAAAAAGCATGATACGCTGGTACAGTTTGTGGCAAAAGAGCGTTTAGAGCAGTTGTCAGAGACGAAGAAGCATCAGGGTGTCATTGCCATGGCAGCAGCATTTTCTTATGCAACGGTAGAAGATATTTTAGAAAATGCCAGAAAGAAAAATGAAGCACCATTTGTCATTTTGCTGGATAATATTGAAGACCCTCACAATTTGGGTGCAATTATCCGTACTGCCAATCTGGCAGGTGCCCATGGCGTCATTATTCCAAAGCGCCGTGCAGTGGGACTGACCGCTACGGTAGCAAAGGCATCCGCAGGAGCCATTTATTATACACCGGTAGCAAAGGTAACCAATCTTACCAATACCATCCGGGAATTAAAGGAGCAGGGCATGTGGTTTGTCTGTGCAGATATGGGTGGCACAACCATGTATGATCTGGATTTAAAAGGTTCTATCGGACTGGTTATCGGAAATGAAGGAGAGGGTGTCAGTAAATTAGTGAAAGAAAACTGTGATTTTGTGGCATCGATTCCGATGAAGGGAGATATTGACTCCTTAAATGCATCGGTAGCAACCGGTGTTTTAGCTTATGAAATTGTAAGACAGAGATTAAGTTAACAGGAGAGAGATATGCAATCTTATCAGAATATGAGTGATGAGGAATTAATTGCAGCACTTCGTAGTGGTGAAAAAGAAATTACAGATTATCTGATGGACAAATACAAGAGTCTTGTAAAGAAAAAAGCAAAAGCACTTTATCTCATTGGTGGTGAGACGGACGATTTAATTCAGGAGGGAATGATTGGTCTGTTTAAAGCTGTCCGGGATTATCAGCCGGATAAAGACAGCAGCTTTTTTCATTTTGCAGACCTTTGTATTGCAAGGCAGATGTATACAGCGGTGGAGGCTTCCAATCGGAAAAAGCATGCACCGCTCAATTCGTATGTACCACTTTATGCAGACAGTGAGGATTCGGAAGGCAGGAATCTGGCGGATGTGTTAGAGACTATGGATGAGACAAATCCGGAGAATTTATTTATCAGCCAGGAAGACAGGGAAGATTTCAAACGGAAAGTAAATGAGACTTTAAGCAAAATGGAACAGGAAGTATTATCGTATTATCTGCAGGGTTTTCGCTATGAGCAGATTGCAGAAGCTATGGGAAAAGAGCCGAAGGCAGTGGATAATGCGTTGCAGCGTTTAAAGAAGAAGTTGAAAGGGAAGTAACAGCATGAAAAATATCATTCACGTTTTTCGAAAGGATGTAAGAGGACTTTGCAGGAATTTTTTTGCACTGGTGATTGCAATCGGATTGTGTTTTATTCCGTCTTTGTATGCCTGGTTTAATATTTATTCCAACGAAGACCCTTATGCCAACACCGGAAATATCTATATTGCAGTGGCATCTGAAGATGAAGGAATGAAATTAGAGGATGGCACAACTGTCAACATGGGTGACCAGGTGATGGAGCAGTTGAAGGAGAATAAGTCCATTGGCTGGCAGTTTGTAGACAGCTCTGATGAAGCAATCAGCGGAGTAGAAAGTGGAAAATATTATGCGGCAGTAGTTATTGGTGACCGCTTTTCCGAGAGCATGTTCAGCATCTTTTCTGAAGGACTGGAGAATCCGACCATTACATATTATGAGAATGAGAAGAAAAATGCCATTGCAACGAAAATTACCGATACTGCAGTGAGCACATTAAAGTCCAGTATCAATGAGACATTTCTTGAGACAGCGGCAAGTGCCATGTTTGCCCAGATGGATAATCTTTCTGAGAAAATAAGTGAAGATGGCGGTGTGGATGGATTCCGCCAGAAATTAGAGCAGCTCAGCCAGAATTTAAAGGACTATGATGCCATGATAGACAGCTTCCTATCCGGAAATGAAGAACTGAGCGCAGGGATTGATGGAGCCAATTCCAGTGTGTCAAAGGTGGAAGATAAAATTGATTCAGCTGTAAATTCCCTGAATGGAACAAAGACACAATTAGATAGTACGGATACTACACTTTCAGATTTTTCCAAGAATGTGGAGACAACCTTAACGGATATTGAGAATTCTTTGAATAAGATTTCAACGGATATTACCAATGCCGGACTGGGAGATTCTGCCAAGAAGACAACTGAAAGTATTGAGACAACAACGAATGATATCAAGACTTTAAATGACCAGTTGCAGTCGCTTTATGGAGCAATCAGTGGACTCAAGACAGATGAGAGCTTTACGGACGAGCAGAAAACGGATATGGATGATGTGATGTCACAGATTGATGCGTTGAAGCAGGATGCAGAAGAAATGCAGAAACTTTTAGAGACACTGATGCCGGACAATGCATCAGATGCAGTAAAAGATGCGGTAGATACTGTGACAGGCGGAATGAATACAGCATTGTCTACCTGCAGCAAGACCATTGAAAATATGAAGAATGTATACACCAATAATCTGGTGCCTGGAGTATCCGGAATATTGGATACGGCATCCCAGATACTGGTCAATGTAACCAATCTTTTGAATAATCTGAATAATACATTAGGTGACATGGAAACCATTTTCGATGGAACCTTAGATATGGTAGATGCTACAGATGAAAGCTTTACACAGATTCAGACATTGCTGAAGACCTGTGATACAAAGATAGAAGAGGCAATCAGCAAGCTGAATGAAGCATCGGAAGATGAACAGATGCAGATTATCATGGAACTTTTGGGCGGCGATCCGGAATCCTATGGTAAATTCTTTGCACAGCCGGTAAAAGTGGAGACAAAGCAGGTTTATGAGATTAAAAATTATGGTTCTGCGGTTGCACCATTTTATACAACACTGGCACTCTGGGTAGGCGGTATTGTACTGGTGGCACTGATTAAGGTAAAGGCATCCGAAAAGGATTTGACGAATCCGAAGCGTTATCAGCTTTTCTTTGGAAGATATCTCATTTTCTTTGTGATGGGACAGATACAGGCACTGATTATTGTGCTGGGTAATATTTATCTGCTGCATTGCCAGGTGAAGAATCCGGCATTGTTCTGGTTTGCGGCGTCGCTGACGAGCTTTACCTTTACGCTGTTAATTTATGCACTGACACTTTCCTTTGGAGATATCGGAAAAGCACTGGTGGTTGTAATGGTCGTTATTCAGATTGCAGGTTCCGGTGGAACATATCCGATTGAGATATTGCCGGAATTTTACCGGCGGGTATATATTTTCTTCCCATTCCCATATGCCATTAATGCCATGCGTGAAACCATTGGTGGCATGTATGGCGGAGCCTATGAGAAGAATCTGGCAGAGCTTTTGATTTTCGCAGCAGCGGCATTGTTAATCGGACTGCTGATTCGCGTACCATTTATGGGTATCAATCATTTCGTGGAAAAGCGAATGAAAGATACGAAGATGATGTAAGAGAGCAGGTGAAGAGCAGATGGAAAAGAAAGAAGATTATGAAAAGCTTTATGACATGCTTTTAGGCTATGAGCAGGAGATTCATAAGAAGAACCAGAAACGTATCCGCATCGGATTGCGGTGCCTTATCATTATTCCACTGATTTTCCTGGCATTGTTATTCTGGACAGAAAGCTCAAAAATTGTATTTTTGATTCTGTGGATTGTATCGCTGTTTATTCTGGCAGGATATTTAATTTTCGTAGAATATTCGGACTATAAATTACAGGAAAAATTAAATGAGATTTCCAACCGGGAGCAGCAGGAGAGAGATGCACTGATTGGCGATGGAATTGCCCAGGTAGAGGAACGGATTCGTACCGTACTTCAGACGGCAGAGCAGGAACTTTTAACGGATAGCACAAAGGAGTAGCAGAGGGATAACACATGAAAAATATTTTTAGAATCTTTTACCGGGATTTTAAGAGAGTCAGCACAAATGTGGTAGCAGTGGTTATTGTAATAGGTCTTTCTATTATTCCGTCACTGTACGCATGGTTTAATATATTGTCCAACTGGGACCCGTATGGACCGGAATCTACATCAAATCTTAAGATAGCAGTATATTCCGCAGATGAGGGAATTGACATGGGAGGTCTGTCTTTAAATATCGGAGACAGCGTCATTGATGCCCTGAAAGCCAATCAGACTATGGGCTGGCAGTTTACTGATACCATGGATGAAGCAACAGATGGTGTATACAGCAGTGAATATTATGCGGCACTGATTATTCCGGAGGATTTCTCCGAGAAAATGATAAGCTTCCTTAACGGAGAAGTACAGAATCCACAGATTATTTATTATGAAAATGAGAAGAAAAATGCCATTGCACCAAAGATTACATCCAAGGCAAAAACGGCAGTACAGGAGCAGGTTAATGCAACCTTTGTCAGCACTCTGGCAGAAGTCATGTTAAAGGTAAATGATGTCATGGTAGAAAATGGAATGGATTCCGGCTCTATGATGAATCTTTTCCTGACACAGCTTAATGATTTAAGCGGAGATTTGGACGGCTATATTGCATTGCTGAATTCTTTTGTCAGCATTACCAATTCGGCATCCAGCCTGATTGATACGACACAGGTTATGCTGCCGAATCTGAATACGATGGTAGATGATGGTTCGAATACGGTAAATACCATGCAGGGAGCATTGAATTCCGGCAGCCTTAATGCCAGTGCTTTGGCTGAGGTTATTTCAGCAAATCTTAATACAGCAGCCGACAGCCTTGACAACATCAATACGCTGATACAGAATGCCTTAGATCAGTTGGATAACTATGGTGATTTATCTTCCGGCGGACTACAGAGCGCAATTAATATGATGCCGCTAATCCGTCAGTTATTTGAAAACAGTGTGGCAGACTGGAAGGATGATGAAAGTGTTTCCGGTCAGATTGCAGAAATCGAAGCACAGTTAGATAAAATTGAAGCAGATTTAAACAGTGTCCAGAATAATGTCACAGATTTAACTACTGCAAAGGATACTTTAAACACTGAAATATCTACCGAAATAACTTCCTGTAAGACCAAAATAAAAGCTTTAAAAGATACGTTTGACTATTCGGTAAAAGGTCAGCTGGAGACAACCATTCAGTCCATGCAGGGGTCACTGAATCAGACACAGGCAATTTTAAATGGTGTCGATGGAGATTTTGATGAAGTATCGGAAGTATTGGATGCTTATAGTGAAACCCTCGATAAGGGAAATGAAAGCTTAAGTGATTCACTGGCAGCAGCACAGGAAATGAAGACCGGACTTGACAGTGTGATTACAAGTCTCAGTGCTCTGGAAATCAGTGACCAGTATCAGGCTTTGATGAAAATCTTAGAGACCGACCCGACTTTGTTAGGAGATTTCTTATCTTCTCCGGTCAATATGGAGACGAAAGAGATTTATCCGATTTCCAATTATGGTTCGGCAATGTCACCGTTCTATACGGTACTGGCATTGTGGGTAGGTGCGTTGATTCTGGTGGCAATCATTCATGTAAAGGTACTTCCGGATGAGAAAATACCGAATGCAAAACCTTACCAGAAATTCTTTGGAAGATATATTACATTCTTCCTGATTGGACAGGTGCAGGCATTGATTACTGCACTGGGAGATTTGTTTTATATTAAGATACAATGCCATAACCCATTCTTATTCTGGCTTGCCTGCGCATGCTGCAGCTTTGTATTTACCTTATTTATGTACGCATTAACGGTAGCCTTTGAAAATGTCGGAGAGGCTTTGGCGGTAGTCATTATGGTTATCCAGGTAGCAGGAGCAGGCGGTTCCTTCCCAATCGAAGTACTGCCGGCAATCTATCAGCGGATTTACCGTTTCTTCCCATTCCCTTATGGAATGGATGCACTCCGGGAGACCATCGGTGGTATGTATGGAATGACTTATTGGAAATGCCTCGGCATCTTGGGCATCTATATTATAATCTCACTTCTGATTGGACTTGTAATTGCAATTCCGTTCCGGAAGTTAAATATGAAGATTGAGCATAGCAAAGAAAAATCTGACATTATGCTGTAGAAAAGTATTGACAATCATAGCTCTCTATAGTATAGTATTACAAGTCGGGATTAGTTCCGACAGAATTGCTGGCATGGCTCAGTCGGTAGAGCGTCGCATTGGTAGTGCGGAGGTCACGGGTCCGATTCCCGTTGCCAGCTTAGCTGGAAAAAAGGCTGTAATCCTTGATCATAAATCAAGGGTTACAGCCTTTTTGGTTGCAGGCATCCGTAAGAAGCTGCCAGTGGCAGGTTCTGTAGGTAATAGGTACAAGTAGGTGCAAATGAGACAAAATAAATATCGAGTAAAAATGGGAGTTAAGAGTAGAAGAGGCAAAGATTTGCTGGTTGTTATAGTAGAGAATAAATATAAAAAAGAAGATACTTCTCAAACGAGTAATGATGATAACATCCTTCCTCTTACGTCCGAAACGCACCTTGATACTGTATCTTCTAAAAAGTATTATATCATATGTTAGATAAAACAACATGCTTTATTAGCAATATTTTTGAAAAAATGTTAAAAAAGCAGGTTCACTACCAAACCCCCAGAGGCTTTACGACGGTAGCAAAACTGCTTTTTACAAGTAGTATATCACAAAATTAGAAGAATACAATAGAAACTTTAATAATATTGTGGAGACATTGAGAGGTGTTGAGAGTGGCAGGTTCAAAGAAAATTACAAAAGTAGAGAAGGATTTAATAATCTTGTTAGACGCATGCGGGATTCCTATTACAACTATATGGGGATTAAGCAATATGCTAAAAAGTGATCAGGAAGTAGCGGAGATGATAATGTTTGCAATAGAAATTCCAGAGGAAATGAATCAGAACAATCCGAGCGAAGCGGAGGAGCAGATACTGGCAAAGGCATTGTAGATAACGCAGAACAGAAAAGTAGAGTAATATATACCATCGGATAGCTAATAGATGCTAGTACGCATAAATGAGACTAAGTATCGAATATTATTGAAAAACAGGTGCATTGGGAAAATGAGTCTCCTGTTCCAAAGAACAGTCCCGCACCAAAACCAATGCACCTAAAAATAATATATCACAAAATTTTTAAAAATAGAATATAGAGATTATAAAATTGCTTTATGCGATGTATTTACAGCTTTGCTCCAATTTTTTGGATAAGGGCATCCTGCAGTACCTGCGAAAAATTAATATTGAGTGAGATAGCCTCTTCATTTAACCATTCCGGAATAGTGAGGGTCTTTTTTACTGCTTTTGAGTTATTGCGTTTTTGATAAGCAAGCATATCGAACTCGATGATAATGCAGTATTCATTTTCGGAAACTGTAATATCTTTTGGCTGGGAAGGAACCGGAATCTCCTGATGTTCCTGCTTGCGGCTTATCAGGGCAAGACCTAAGGCATCAACAGCCATTTCATAAGCATTTTGCATATCATCTCCCTGGGTCATACATTCCGGTAAATCTGGAAAAGTAACCCAAAATCCACCTTCTTCTGCAGTATGAAAAATGGAAGGATAAAATAATTTGTTCATAAGAACCTCCTTTCGATAGAAATTGGATTATCGTAGACCGGCTTCTTTTAAAATTGCCTGTTCTAATCCTTTCTTCAAGTCTTTGTTATGATAAGGAACAATAACGGTTCTATTCGTAACGGGATGAAATAATTTTATATGAGAACCGCTCTGGCTGGTTATGATAAAACCATGTTTCTTAAGGTAGTTTACCATTTCTCTGGAAGTCATTGGCATATACGCAGTTCTCCTTTGATCAATATTATATTAATACGTGTTAATACGTGTGTCAAGAATGGAATAAACTAAAACAAAAAAGATAATAAAAATGCATGGAATAATCTGAAATAGGAAGATTAAAAGAACTACTTAAAATGATA
>OIXV01001236.1_pt1 | contig 22957 bp, 28 predicted proteins | sample 1587771 | NCBI WGS metagenome assembly OIXV01 (sample SAMEA3888893, study PRJEB22519) | human gut metagenome | biome: human gut; feature: human-associated habitat; material: faeces | place: Denmark | collected 2010
AGAGCAAAGGACTGAAAATCCTTGTGTCCCCGGTTCGATTCCTGGTGGCACCACAAAAGTAAAGCGCATAGATGCTTCTAACGCATGAAAACCCTTGAATTAGAGATAGTTCAAGGGTTCTTTTTTTACCCTCGCTACGCATTTCATTACATATTTGTGAAGTTGGATTTCGCCAATTCAGTGGTTTTTTTTAAGGCTTTGGAAAAAGCCATAAATATGTATCATACTTCATTGTTTTTCAACTATTTGACAATTTCAATCTCCGGTGTGAAAAAGTAATTTTGCACACACGACCGGACGAGTCTGGAATTGTGAAAGAAATTAAAAAAAACGGCGTTTCCCATCGGAATGGAAAAAAGGGATCGAACCTGGGATACAAAAGGCAATTCGAACCCAAAACAATGGGATTCTTATGGCTTTTTTATGGCTTTTCCATAGGCCTCTCAAAAAAGCCACCGAATTTAACATTTCGCTTCACTTACCCATGACATCCGGTTTTGACGAAACAACTGAATGTAACACTTCTAAAAGCAAAAGTTATGAAACAAGGAACAATGAACATTCTTTTTTTCGTGCTCAGAACGAAATTGTTGAAAAACGGTGAGGCGCCCGTACTGATGCGGATAACCATCAACGGGGACTACGATGACGCCCGCATACAGAGAAGCGTACCCTTGAATTTATGGAACGCGGCCAAAGGATGCAGCAAAGGAAGGGACAGGGCATCCATCGCATTGAACACTTATATTGCGGAACTGCACGCACGCGCACTTGAGAAACACAAGGAACTGGTGTTGGAGCAGGCATTGATCACACCGAGACTGATACTGAAGCGTGTTTTCGGGAAAGACACCGAAATGCGCACGCTGCTCGGAACCATGCGGGAAGGCATCAAGGAGATGGAGAGTCTGGTCGATATAGACTACTCCCCCGTCACCATCAACCGTTACAAGAATGTCGTGAAAAAATTGAGCCGGGCCATTCCAGCTTACTATGAGAAAGAGGATATCACATTCCATGAACTGACCCCGGAATTCATCAGGGCGTTCGACACATACCTGAAAACAGAAGGAGGCTTGTGCCGCAATACAGTTGTCCGGTATATGAAATGCTTCAAGAGATTCACCAATATGGCACTGGCAAGGGAATGGATGAAAAAAGATCCGTTTTATGGCTATAAGATGGAGCAGGACGAGACCGACCCGGTGTTCCTTACCTACGACGAGTTGCAGGCTGTCATGAAAAAGAAGTTCACCATTCCCCGGCTTGCGCTGGTCAGGGACATCTTTGTCTTTGCGTGCTTCACAGGGCTGGCGTTCTCCGATGTCGCCAGCCTGAACAGGGAGAATCTGGTGCAGGACAATCTCGGGGACTGGTGGATAAGGAAGGGAAGGGTCAAGCTGGAACGCCGCAGAAAAGCCTCCTCAATCAGCAACATACCGTTGTTGCCCGTCCCCCTGGCCATATTGGAGAAATACAGGGAACATCCGGTCTGCATGAAAAAAGGATGCTGCCTGCCTGTCATGTGCAACCAGAAAATGAACAGCTATCTCAAGGAAATAGCCGATTTTTGTGGCATAAAGAAAAACCTGACCACACACGTTGCCCGCCACACTTTCGGAACTACCGTCACGCTCGCCAACAATGTGCCCTTGCAGGACGTGTCCGTCATGCTCGGACATGCCTCCACACGTATGACGCAACATTATGCGCGGGTTATGAACAGCAGTCTGAAAGCGGCAATGAACAATGTAAAGGAACGTCTGGCGCAATAAACATACAACCGACTCCTCATTGAAGGTATCCGAGAAGGATACCTTCTTTTTTGTCATGCGGCCTGTCTATTATCCATTTTATCAGGAAAAACATCTTTGTTCTTCACAATTATATACTAGGCTCCTGTACGGGCAAAATAATCCATTATGGACACTACATATCCAAGTAACGGTATCAGTACACCGATTACATATACCATAGCGTATCCCAAAAGGACGAGAGGCAATATTTTACGGTAAAAACCGGCGATAACAAGAAATATAAACAAAAAATAAGAACCATAAACTCCTATTTGAAAACCGGGTATCAATTCATAAACGGGTATGGGTTCGGGGTTAAGCATGGCTCCGGCCACAATGGAATAAAGACTTGCCAACAATATAAACAATGTATACAGGCAGCTCTTAAAAATCCCGGGATCATTCCTTTTACAATAGAGAATTGTTTGGATATCACTCCTAAGAAACTCAATGCCCAGCAATAGAGCCACCATAACACCCGTATCAAAAGCAGAAAATGTACTCATTCCAATCACCTTTAACGCGAAGATAAGTATTTATTCTGAAATCCACGCCTTCGTTTTTTACGATGCAGAGTCCGATAGTTTGGCAAGTATTTTGGGAAACGTGAACTGTAACCGAAAAATCAGAATCCCTTCCATTCTTTCAACTTCTTACCTGCAAATATAGCCCTTTGCCTTTCTGATTGAGCAAGGCGGCCCCTTTCAGGGGCTGGTTGGCTAAAAGAAAATCATCCTCGCTTCGCTGCGGTATTTTCTTTTGCCAAGCCTTGCACAATCAAGGCAAAGGGCTGCCCGGCAAGTAAGAAATCGAAATACTGGCTCCACGGAGCCGGTCATGTCTAACTTTAAAACAGTAGAAGTATGAACAAGATGACAGTAACCAAAGTACAAAAAGAACAGGGAAGCACGAATCCTGCAATCACCACACTGGTCTATCGGGAAAAAAGTTATCCGGCACGGGAAGTGCAAGGCAAAGGCGGGAACTATACGGTTTCCGTAGAAAGACTGGAACAGGAACTGCTGGATGGCATCAGAAGCCTCGACCCGGCAGCTTTCGAGCTGGACGAGAGCATAGCCTGCTATTGCACGGAAGAGGAAATCCGTACACTGCCGGACGGGGAACTGGACGAAATGATTTACAACTGACATCAAAAAAGCAATGGTTATGACTGAGACGACAGCAACAAAGGTCCGGGAAGAACAAGTAACGGGCCTTACCGCAGAGAATGCACACCGGGTCACGATGATCCGGAAAAAGGGTACGGAGCATTCTCCCGTACCGTTCCATTTCAGAAAGGAGCATCTCGGAATGCACCGCTTTGTACACCTGTACGGAAATCCGGAAGACCGGAATGAATTGCATTCCAAAGACTTCAAAGACTGGGAAGCCGTAGCATTCAAACATCCGGGCTATCTGGAGGATATGTGGAAACAGGCTTGCGACGCGTACGCCTGGAGTTCCTTCGACCCGGAGATTCGTGGCGAGACGGACATCATGATTTACGGGGAGGAGCTGCACAACGACCTGCTACTCATGCCGGAAGAGGAACGGGAGACCTACATCACCGCCTACCGGCAAAAGCTGTCCGCCCAGCTCTCGGCCCTCTCACGCTGCGCCAACCCGATGGTGACGGGACGGGGCGGATTTGATTACCGCAGGCAGGAGAAAACGAACAGAAGCTACCAGAACCGCTACGAGGAGTTCCGCAATTGGCGGCAAAAGGTTCTTGAAGCCGTCAAGCGGAAACAGGAAGCCGCACGACCGGAGGAAGAAAAACAGGAAAAGGCATGGCTGGCACTCAAACGTGACATCAAGAGCAGTGCCGACACCATCCACGGGATCGATACCGGACAATGCCGGGGCTATAACCGTGCCCTGTTCGTCAGCAGCATCCTGAACAAGGTCTCCACCTTCGCCAACCGCGGGGAAGTGGAAATCGTCCGCAGAGCGGTGGACTTCATGACCGGATACAATTCCCAGGTGAAGAAACCCGTCATCACCCCAAGAAACAAGTTCTTCCAATTGCCCGAGCTTGCGGAACGGATGCGCGAGAAGCTGAAAGCGGTGCAAAGCCGGGGAAACAAGGAAGTGCCGTTCGAGGGCGGGACGCTTGTATGGAACTATGGGGAAGACCGCCTTCAGATCCTGTTCGACAGGATTCCCGAAGACAGCAGACGCAAGGAACTGAAATCCTCCGGATTCCGCTGGTCGCCCAAAAACAAGGCATGGCAACGGCAACTCACCGCAAATGCCCTCAGTGCCGCCAGGAGAGTGTTGAACCTTCAAAACACCTGAACCATGAATAACGACAAACTGAAATTCGTAGTCGATTCACGCAGTTTTGACGGCAGCTGCGTGACCACCATGTCTGACGGAATACACGGCGACTACCACCATGAGACACTGGAGGAACTGAGGGACAGGGAAAAGAACCCGTACCTCATAACCGTGTCCGGAAATACCGTCCGCAAGATGATACGCATCCACCTGCAATCCCTCTGTGCCCCGTTCAACGAGATTACGGAAGAAAGATATTTTGACTACATGGATGTCTTGCCCCCCATCCGCCATACCCGGAATTTCTTTTTCCTGGGAGAGCCTTATCATGCGGACATCTACCGGTTCTGCTTCCGGGCAGGCGGACGCTACTTCACGGGACTCCGCTCCGTTACCACACCAAGAAAGGAACTGGAACGGCAGATGGACAACCATTACCGGAACATTACCTTCAAAGGAGACATCCTGAAAGAAAAGCCTATGGCCATCTTTGACCACGCACGGCATGTCATCCTGGCTCCCTATCTGTTTGTCGATGTAAACGGCGACAAGAAATTCATCTACAACCTGACGGCCGGGGCGGATGCGCCATCAGGTGTCCGGGATGCAAGACGGGAAACCGCCAGAATCCTTCGAAGCCTGCGCCGCCATCATTTCCTTTATTTCTCGGCCAATGAAAAGAGCGACGATATGGAAACGTTTCTGGACAGGGTAAGAAAGAAAAAGCATACCCTGCTGGCAAACGGCAACTTCCTGCAATATCCCATGAACCGGGAGTCCGTCTCTTTCACCGGGACGGTCAAGGAGACCGGGGAAGAGTTCTTCTACCGCATCTATGACAGGGAGTTGTTCCTCCACCTGCTGCACAAGATGCGGAGCGTCAAAAGGGAAATGAAGAAACAAACAGCTTGAATCAAACGATGGGACGGCGGCCCGGACGGGCTGCCGTCTTGTCTTTTACAGGTATCAATCCAATAAAAAACTATACAATATGAATCATACGGATTTTTTCGCCCGGACAAGGGCCATCAAAGCACAAGAGTACAAGGAACTGCATGCGGCCATTGAACTGCACGGAGGTTCCTACGAATGGAAACACGAGGACGGGGAGTGCCCCATCATTGCCGTCAATATAGACGGCATCCAGCCCTCACCGGCCGATGTGATAATTTACAAGGCAACCATCGAAGACGGCAGGCTGCAACTCCGCGGTGTGGAAAAAGTGTTCGGAAACGAGGTGATTTTTGAACCGGATGATGCCTTTACCGGGCATCTGTCAAGTATCATCGACCACCTTCCACCCATCAACGGAGTAGATAATGTAACATCCCTAAATACAGAGGAGGAAGCCGTATGAAAACAGAAAAGCAATCCTGGCAAGACTATGTACCCCGTTCGGTCAGTCTCTATTATGTGGACTACCGAGAGAATCTGGACAGCCGTGAAGACTTGCAGGAATGGTGCATCCGTCAGAACAACCTTCATCCATTGGAAGAACAAGTTTGGGAATGGTATGCCGAACAGGAACACGACAACCTGCAAGGGTATCTTACCGATATAAGAAAGGAGATGGAGGCAGACGGAAAATCCTCCGAGTATGCCCAAAATGAAGAAAGTATGAAAGAGCTGCTTTACGAACGGAATGACACCGCCCCGGCAGATGAACTGATAGACAACTCTACCGTCACCAACATGTTCTATTCCCTTGGGGTGGAGATAGAGGGGTATGTGTACGGAAGCGGTGAACGCGGAGAGTCCGAAGCCATTTCCCTCCGTAAAATCAGGCGGGCGCTCAAACTGAAGAAAGGGCAGTTTGCCGATGAACTCCATGAACTTCTGGTCAATGCCCCATACGGAGGCGAGCTCCGTATCTATTTCAATGCCATATTTTCCAGACTGGTCACAGGAGATACCGGAAATGACTTCAAGCGCATCCGGTTCCACGGAGGTGTCATCGTAGCCATAGCGGACAGCCGTAACGGTTCGGGATACCACATCAGGCTGCCGACAGACATCACCCTTCCGTTTGACAGGGACAACCTCTTCGTGGACTCCCAGGTGCATTACTCCTATGCCGATGAGATCTGCGGGATGCTGAACGGCTGGTGCGACTCGACCCGCTGGGAAACCGGAATGAAGCCGCTGAAATCCGCCCTGCGGAAAAGCCGTATGAGCGAACACCAAAAGCAGGAAGCCCTTTACGACAAGACCTTCCGGGAAGGTGGATGCACCTTGGGGGACATGAACCACAAGCGCCACCGGGACACCTATTATATAAGGGATTTCCCCTGCGGACTCAAATGTCCCCATTGTGGCACATTCTGGATAGACTGAACACATAACAGATTATTTACCCATCTTACAAATTGAAGAAAACTATGGACAATCAAAAGGCAAGAATGCTGGGCGAGAACCTTGCCCACTACAAAAGAGCGCAGGAGAACGGTTCTGTGAACCTGATCGAGTTCCACACGACCGACGGTCAGAAATTCGGAATCGGCAATGCCGCCGCCATCCAACTACTGCTTTCAGCAGCCGTTACCGAACTGGAACGCCAGCTGCATACAGCCCGTTTCGGCGACATTCCGGAACGGCTGGAGAAAAGCCGTGAATACAAGACGGCCAAGGAACTGGAACAGGCATTGAATGACATGGGGTTCAATCCGAAGCGTTTCGCCGAAACCCTGCCCTATTTTCACAAGACATTGGAGCAGACTTTCTTCAGAGTGATGAAAGCATGCATCACCGGTATGGCAAAACGTGAGCCGAACCATATTGACGGGCGCAACAGGGCGGCTTACGAAATGTGCCGGATGCTGGCTCCCATGCTGGAAGAGATCCGTTTACCCTTTATCTGACAGCATGAAACGCCCAAACAGCCGGAATGCGGACTTCAGAGCAGAAAAACTGAGGTCCGCTTTTTCATTTCTTGCTGTAAAGATAGCCGTTTGCCGGGCTGATTGCGCAAGGCGGCCCCTTCCAGGGGCTGGGTTGGCTGAAAGAAAATCATCCTCGCTCCGCTCCGGTATTTTCTTTCGCCAAGCCTTGCCGCAATCCCCGGCAAACAGGCAGGAAAGACATCAAGAAATAAAAATGCCTACCCGTGTAGGCAGATGTCTCACTAAAAAAGAACAGATATGGAAACACTGGATTACAACCAAATGCTGCTTATCTCCCTGTGGCAATACAACCATCATGGGGATGAGGGGCTGACTCCCGCGCTTTTCGAGGAAACTTTCGGGAAGGCTGATGGAAGCCACTATTACGAGAAATGGACCGGCTATTTCAACCGGAACCTCTGGGACATGATCGCCTATTTCAGAAGCGAGAAGAAAAACGGGCAGAAATTCTGTGACATGGTTGCCCGCCAGGTCGGATTGTACCAACAAAACCGGTTGTGACATGGAATACAGTAACTTTTATAACCTGAAAAGCCTGGCCCGGCTCAATGAGCATGAAGGACGCGCATGTTCCATAGAGGAGTGCGATGTGGAGAAAGTGAACCGGCTGATCTCAAGGATGCGGAAAGACCGGGAAGAGAACCTGACACCCGTAGCCGGAGATGCCGTCACTTACACCACCCGTGGCGGTGATTACTATCCGCTGGCGCACATTGAAAGGAGAGACGACCGGGAAACCCATCTCTGCCTTCTTCCCCAAATACCGTTCTGCCATGAGAATGAAGGACGGATCTGTTACAATACGGAAGGAGACCCTTGGGTTACGACAGCCCCGGGGGCATTACTCCCGGACGGCATTCGCAGTAAACGGTTCCGGACATGGGGACATACCGGAAGGCACAAGAACGGAGCCGTCCTGTTCCACACATTCGTCAGGGCGTGGAAATATGCGGAACCGGAACCCCTGTACGGGGAATACACCACCGAGAAATGGACGAGATACCTCATCGACCGCCGGCCGGACATCGAACCGGCAGGCGCGTTCATTTACCGGATCGGATCATTCACACTTTACTCAAGAGAGGAACTGGACCGGCTTGTCGAAATCCTGCACGGAAAAGTTTTTGACGGATTCCGCCCCGGCCTGTTCATACTCTGGGGCTACCGCATGGAATGGAAAGAACTTCCCGCATGGGAGTGGAACACGCTGCAAGCGGAAACGCACCTCTCTTTCCTTGGCGTCTCCCCCGTCAAGATACGGACAGACCATAACGGGCAGACAGTAACCTTCTATAAAAAAACAGAACAATATGGCACGCTATGAGACACCGCCGGAAGTCCGGCCATTGGAAAAGATAATCTGTGACTTCGCAAGAACAGGCGGGTACGATCCGATGAACGTGTTCACGGATTTCCTGCGTTACGTCATACACGGATTCTCACCGGGCGCTCCTCCGCTGAAAGACTGGAGGTACAAGCGGCAGCAGAATGCCGCATTCATGAAAATGCTTGCGGAATGGGTGCGGCTCATGCAGAAGCAGCTGGAGGCCGCATCGTGGCATGACGCGTTCGGGGACCTTTTCATGGCGCTCGGTTCCAGAAAGGGACAACAGGCGCAAGGGCAGTTCTTCACTCCCGTACATGTCTGCGACCTGATGGTGATGTGTACGGAAACGGACGGGAAAAAGACCGGGCGGAGAATAAACGACCCTACCTGCGGAAGCGGGCGTCTCCTGCTGGCATATCATGTACGCAACCCGGGCAATTACCTGGTCGCGGAGGACATCAGCCGTACCTGCTGCCTGATGACCGTATGCAATATGCTCATACACGGCTGCGTGGGGGAAGTCATCCACCATGACAGCCTCCGTCCCGAAAATTTCATGGACGGATGGATGGTCAACCATACCCTGACACAAACCGGCATCCCCTCCATCCGCAGGATGGGCGAGGAAGAATACCGGGCAAGCAGGAACATGTCCGTTGACCAGGTAAGGGAACGTAAGGAAAAACTGCGCAAGATGCAGACGGACAAAAGACAACTTCCTGCCATATAAACAACAACCGAATTTATAACCCTCAAAAATAGAATGATTATGAGACTGAATGTAAGCAACGAACTGAAATCCCGCCTGATGCATGCGGCGGAAAACGGAAGTGTGATAGCCGAAGACATCCTTTCCGAAATGAGGAGGAACGTACCGGTGGAAGAGACCATACGCGGTACCTACAACTGTTTCTCCACCAAGCGCAAGCGTACGGAAGCCGGCACGTTCAAGAAAATCCGGATCGTGTTCACGGCCTGCAGCAAGGATCTGGGCCATCCCAATTTCCCTGACCGGAACAACCCGCAGGCACCCTGGTTTCCGGAAAACCGGACGGACCTGGAGCCCTCCACGTTTGTGGAACTGTTCAAGAACCTGCGCAAGTACTCACCCGACGAAATCAATTATTTCTGTAGCGCCCTCTCATTGGACAGCAAAGTCACGGTCAGGCTGCTTGAAAGCATGAACGACTTCATGGAGGCCTATCTGGAAAGCAACTACAGCCCCATCGCCGACAGTGACACATCCAGCCTGCACGGTTCCTGTATGCGGTATGAGGAGAAGGCACGCAACGCCGCTGACTTCTATGCCAATTTTGCCGGCGCTAAAATTCTCGTGGCGAGGGACGAGAGCAGCAACATTCTCGGACGGGCTGTCGTATGGAACGAGGTAACATTGTGGAAATCAATAAACACACCGATTGCCGCCTCCCTGCTGGACCGCATCTATTCCTCACACGCATTCGTCACCGAACTGATCCGCAAGCAGGCGCGGGAGGCGGGCATCCTGTTGCGACGCAAATACAACGATTATACACATACAACGGATTTCACCGTACTGAATCCCATTGAGGGGCAGGAATGGGCGGCCGGAGACAATATACAGGTTTCATTGACGGTGAAAGTGCCCGCCTGCAGGTGGCACAAGAAAGGGGCGCCTTACCTCGACACGTTCTACAGCCTCCATCTGACGGACGGCAACCTGGAACTGAGAAATACGGAGGGCGACACGGGCATAGCCACCTGCCGGAGCACGGAAGGGTACGCAAACAGGAGAAAATATGTATGTCCCAAATGCGGAAAGATACATTCCTTTCCGGATACGGCATTCTGCAAGAATTGTCAGGACATGTTCTATATATCCACCGTATTCGGAAAAGTACTGAAAGGCACGCCGGTGGAATACAAGGGAAAGAAATATCCGTCCTTCCTCTTCAAGAAGGGACGTCCCGTACCGGAGTTCAGACGGTACCTGCAAATCGAAAAGTTGTTCATCTCCTAAAAGTCAGTATTATGGAAAAATTAATGGCTCTTTACAACATCGCTTCCCCCTCCGGCAGGGAGGGGAAGATGGCCGGGTTCATCATCGGGGAACTCAGGCGGATGGGGATTCCTTACCGGGAAGACCGCCGCGGAAACATCTACGCGGTCAAAGGCAACCGGAAAAGCTACCCCTGTGTCGTGGCGCACATGGACGAGGTGCACCGGCGCAAGACAGGCTCCTATGCGGCCCATCTTGTGGCGGACTCGATGATTGTCGGCTATGACCACAAGCGTAAACGGATGGCCGGAATCGGCGCGGATGACAAGAACGGCATCTGGATCTGCCTGAAATGCCTGGAGGATTTCAAGGCGGTGAAATGCGCCTTCTTCGTACAGGAGGAGGTGGGGTGCATAGGCAGCGGCCATGCCGACATGTCCTTCTTTTCCGACTGCCGCTTTGTCATCCAGTGCGACCGGAAAGGGAACGGGGACATGGTTACACAAATCAACGGAATGAGGCTCTGCTCCAATGAGTTCATTTCAGCGGTAGATTTCCAAAAATACGGATACAAGCCGGCACAGGGACTGGCTACGGACGTGGCGGCATTGAAAAGGAACGGGCTGGAAGTATCCTGCGTCAACCTCTCCTGCGGATATTACGAGCCCCATACGGAGAACGAGTACACCATCATGGCGGACCTGTACAAGTGTTACCGTTTTGTCCGGCACATCATCTGCCGCCACAAGGAAACCAGCCCGCATATGCCGGAAACGGAAAGAAACCCCTTCCCCGGATATTATGAGTTGTTCGGACCGGCCGGATATGGCGAAAAAAGTTATATCCGTCTGTCAAAAAAATACAAATCAGAATTTACCACTAAAAACAAGACAAGCCATGAGAACGAATTGTGATTTCATTGAATTATACAGCATGGCAGGAAACCGTTTCTTCGGTGAGTTTTCCTGTCTGGAAGCGGCAAAGCCACGTCTGAACGAACTGAAGGAGAAAGGCGAACTGAAAGCCATAAACCATGCGGTGCTCATGTATGAATACAGGCGTGACAAGAGCCGGGGATATGCACGCACCGGAGTCAAGGTCATCCATTACAAGAACGGATGGAGAATCAAGAAATAAATTCATCAACACTAAAAAGAAAGAAAATATATGGAAGTAACAGCAATGCCGGCTACTGCTCCGGTACAGAAACAGCAGGGACTCAACCAGGTAGTCATCAACAAGGTACAGCGGATGATAGAAGGCAGGCAGGGGGATGTCATGGACACCATCAACCGCCTGCTCAGCGAGGGACGGATCGCGCAGGATTTCATCGCCCCCATCGGGGTGAGCCAGCGCAGCAAGGAACGCCCCGTTATCTCCTTCAAAGCGGAAGGAAGGGTACAGATGGCAATGCCCGAAGGGAACTTCAACCTGCACGGCAACGCCATAAGCCAGATTTCGGAGAAGATGGGCATTCCCGCCAAATACCTGCGCGAGCTGTCCGGCGGGGATGCCTGGCAGAAACAGTTGTGCGCCACCATCCTGAACGAGCATTCGGGATGGACCGAGCGCACACGGGTGCTGATACGCGCGGTAGGCATGGAGGTCCGGGGCGTGTTGTCGGACTCCTACCGCCGGCTCAACTCGGTGGATATCCTGACCGCCTTCATCCGTGAGGCTGGCGGACAGGGGGCGGTCGTGTCCGACGCCTATATGAACGACACGAAGGTGTGGTGCGAGACCATCCTGCCCACACCGATAGAGATACCCACCCGAAAGAACGGGACGGTCATCATCTTCGCGGGGGCACGCTTCTCCACATCCGACTATGGCAACGGCTCGGTGGACATGCGCTCGTTCCTGCTCAACGGGGCGTGCCTGAACGGGATGGTCCGGGAATCCGTCATGCGGCAGGTGCACCTTGGAGGCAGACTACCGGACTCCCTGTCCCTCTCCCAAAGGACCTACGAACTGGACACGCAGACCACCGTATCGGCGGTTTCCGACCTGACCAAGGGGCTGTACAGCAAAGACACCATCATGCAGAAGGCCATCGAAATCCAAGGCGCATCGGAAATTGACGTGGATTTCGACAAGGAACTGAAGAATCTGGTGCAGAAAGGAGCCTTGTTGAAAAACGAAGGACGCGAGGTGGAAAAACTGCTGATGAACAACAATCCTGACGACGGAGTAACAGGCGGAGCCACGCTTTGGAAACTGACACAGGGAATTACCGCCTTCGCGAGGGAACAGCAGCCGGAACGTTGCCGGGAGCTGCACGAGATATCGGGACAGTTGATGAGCCGGGTAAAGGTAAATTAAGAGTGGCTAAGACTAAAGCCGTGAACGGATGCTTGACATCACCGTTCACGGCTTTACACATTTTCACTTTAAGGAACATAGAACAGCTCAAATTCCTTTTTTCTCCTCCTCTCTATGCCTGGAATGACTTTTCCCCGGTAACAACGGAACGATATATACTCCTTATAAATATCCCGGTCGCCACTTTCCAGTTTTTGAATCAGCCTGCTTTTGGGTATCTTCCCATCTCCAACCAGACGGTAACAGCCGACATTAAAGCCTAACAGACTTAACAATAACGAGTCTTTTCCATATTTACGGAATACCTTCAGGCACCGTTCAAGGTCACATCTCAAAAGTGAGTCCGCCTGCGCCTCGCTCAGGTTCTCGGTCAGTTTCTCATGGGGGAGCAGGCGGTGTCCAAAACCGATGTAAGGCATTTTTCCCCGGTGCCAGCCTTCCCACCGCTTGATACAGGCTACCGCCTTATCCTTGTCAGACGGGGGATTTTCCGCCTTGCCATACAGAACAAGTGACAGAAAAATCATAATAACCGGTATCCTTCTCATGCGTCCTCCTTATCATTATTGTCTTCCTCCGCTTCCTTCCCATTGAAATCATACGACAACCGTTGCAAGTTTCCCCAGTTGTCCTCAAAATAGAGGTCGATGGTCTGCGCCTCCCTGTCGCTCTGGGAGGTGTAGTAGAGCCGGAATTTCCATTCGTTCAACAGGTAACGGTCATTGGGCTTCAGCACCGTGCCGTCCTCCATCTTCAGATTGCCCTTTCCGTCGGGCTGGAAATACCTCAGCGTATAGACCGTTCCGGTAAAGTTCCCTTCCGGCTTGATTTCCAGACGGATTTCCACCGTCTCATCACCGGCTATCTCATCCGCCACCGGCATGGACTCTACCGTGAACGGGTATTCCTGCTGAATGTCCAGTCCGTTGTCACAAGCGACAAGACCAAGAAAGGAAAACGCCATGCAGCAGGCTGTCATCATAAAATCAAGGATTCTTCTTTTCATGGGTATATGTTCTTTTTGAGGTTAAAAAATGTATCTGATTCCGGCTCCATACTGGAAATGGCAGCGGCCGGAAGCGCCGCCCCATACAAAACGTTCACGCAGACGTAGCAGCAGGGCTATCCTGTCCGACAAGTATCCTTCCGCTTCCAGCGTCACCGCGCCTCCATAGATGAAGGACTCATGCTTGCGCAAGGCGGCTCCGTCATCCAGCAGCCGGTTTCCGTTGTTCACGGCCTCGTAGCCCAACAGGGCGGAGACACCGAGATTCAGAAAGAAAGACTTGCCGGGGGCGGAGAGGATTGTTTGATAATAACCGCCTTCCCCCGTATATTGTACCAAAGGTATATGCGTACTCCGGTAAGGGTTATTACGTTGCAGTATCTCACCGCCGAACACCCACTGGTTCCCTTTCTTTGTGCAGGTGGCAACAGCCAGCGAAAAGGCATAGCCCGCATCATGGCGGTTTGCCCGGCAGTAAAAGCCGTCGGCCATTTCTACGGTGAAACGGACGGCTTTCATTCCCGGCAGGCGGCGCTGGGCTTCCGCCTGCCCCGTAAAGAGGGCAAGCAGGAGGATAATAAGGATGGAGTTTCTTTTCATGACGCTCATCTTACTTTCAGTTCATTGACAGTCCCGGCGCGTACCAGGTCTTCGTTCTCCACCTCAAACGACTGATGGCGGCCGCCCTGTTTCTCGTACATCTCCACGACCAGCTTCTTGCCGTCGGGAATGGTGAACTTGGGCAGGGCGAACACCGTCCTTTCGTTCTTCTTCCCGTCCACACGGGTCACATAGTTGAAGGCACGCAGCGGATAGATGACCTGTTCCTGCATGGCGGTACGCTTCACGATTTTCCTGTCCACGATCTTGAAGGTCACGAAATCCACATCGAAAGGCACGTTCGTGGCGTTCTTCACCTCGGTATGGAAATAGAGCAGCTCGCCATGTGCGTAAAGCCCCTTGAGCAGGTATTGAACCCCGAACCGCCTGCTGCCGATGTGCTTGACCTTGCGCTTGTCCTCCTTATGTACGGACTTCATGATCAGCCGTACCAGACGGGGCGATTCCCCGGCGAGTTCCTGCAAGTAGATTTCCATCGCGTTGTTCGGACGGTTCACCGCCTCCCCGTCATGGATGAAATCGCACATCTCCACGTTCAGCAGCAGCGGCTCGTCGGCATACTTGACATTGAACGTATAAAAATTTCCGTCCTCGGTTATCACGCTCATATTGGTCTCGCTGCGGAAATGTTTCCGGGTCGCCTTCACACGGATGACGTTCTCCGCTCCGTCCGCCTTGCCCGCTATCAGGTTGGGAGAGCCCAGGTCCACATACCGGACAGGGGAAGGGAAAATCACGTGCACGGTCTTGTCATACGTGATCTCCAGACCGTGCGGGGGAATCATTTGGCTGAACCCGATCTTGCGGCTCAGTCCTTCGTAATAGTCTCCGCTGCTTTGCTGCGCGTATGCAGCCACTGCGCCCATAACCAGGGCAAACATCATCAGAATCTTCTTCATGTGTGTTCTTGATTGGTTGGTGAATAAATGGTTGGTTTCTTTTCTCTTTTCATTGTTCGGGAGAGTGCAGCAACAGACGGTGTCCGGCTTTCAGTGTGATTTTTACCGTGCGCATCTTCTTACCCACATATTGTGATACGCCCTGTATCACCCCCTTGCCCACATCCGAGACGATCTGCGCCCCGGCATCCGTCGAGATGTTGATGCTGCTCCCCATCGAGGTGCCCATACCCGCGGCTATCTCACGCGCCGCGTCATACTCCATCGAGTTCGGCACGAGGATTCCCTGCTGCCCGTCGGCATCATACACCTCCAGCTCCACCGGGAACAGCGTGCCCTTGTATTCCACCGTCTCGACAAGGATGTCCATCCGCTCCCCCCGGATGCGTGTGCCGCCCGTCAGTACCGTCCCTTTGGGAATGAGCCGGTCGTCCACGGCCATCGGTTCCAGCAGGCGGATACGTAATGCCTGCCCGTCCGATACGGTCTGCGTGCCGTGCACACAGGCGGCGATGGTGTTCCTGCCGGAAGAGAGCGTCCTGCCTATCGGCGTGTGGAAGCCGGTATTTCTCTCACCCGCAAGTTCGGCAAGGGACTCTTCATAGATCATAGGCCGCGCAAGGGATGACACCACCCGGTTTTGTACCTGCTTCACCGGGCGGACAGCCGTCCGGTCTTTCCGGGCATTTACGGTAGTCGGGGCATCCGGCTGTTTCCCGTTGTACCGGGCGGCCAGCTCGTAAGACCTCTCCAGCAGGGCCATCTTTTCTTCCAGGGTCTGTCCTTCCGGCTGTTCCCCGGCCTGCTTCTTCTCCTTCTCCAGTTCCTCGATGCGGCGGATCAGTTCGCTATTCTCCGGATTCTCCTGCCGGGTATAGATGGTGCCGAGCGAGCGGTTCACGTTCCGGTAGGCTTCTGCCGAAGTGCGGACAGAACCGGAGGATTTTCTCGTTTCCGGTTCGGCCGGAAGTTCCACACTTGCCCTGTCCGTTGCAAGATTGGATGTGTCGCCGCCGCTTTTGTTGAACAGTTCCGACATTTCCTGAAAGGTACCCTTGCGCCACTTCTCCTTTTTGGCCAGCGCTTCCTGCTCGTAGGCATTGACTTTGTTGCCCTCCATCCTGGAATCTTCCGGGGAAGGCATCTCCACGTTGAATCCCTTGCCCTTTTCCGCCTCCGCCTTCTCCTTTTCCGACGGGCTGAATACCAGCAGGAGGAATCCGGCGCACAGCAGGCAGAAGAGCGGATAGATGACAAACTTCGCGCGTTGGCGCTTCTCTTCGGGAGTCAGCGGCCTGTCACTCGACAGCCCCAGCCGTTCCCTGATTTTCTGAAAGTCCATTTTCATGTTTCTGGATGTTTGAATGAATGGTTGTTGTTTCCGGCCGTAACGTGACGGATCGGATATGCTCAAATTTCATATCGCCCTCCCGCCCTCCAAAATGGAATACGGAAGAGACGACCGAGTACAGGCAGGCCGACGTGAACAAAAGCGAGGCGACACTTATCAGGACAATGCGCTGCTTTCCGGTCAGCCGGCGGCAGAACAGCCGTATCCGGCTGTCCGCCCGTTTCAAGACGGCAGGTTTCCTCCTCATCGTTCCACACTCCTTATATCCCTGTTCTCCAGTATGGTGAACTGCTCGATGATGAACCCGTTGGGATTGTCATCCGAACGCCCCGTATTCTGGAGCGAGCAGGAGGTGACGAGGCTTCGCTCGGTCACGTTGCTCTCACGGATAATCAGTTGCCGGGCGTATGTACGCATCTTGTAGGGATAAGTGGCGAAGTCGCACGCCACGCTGTCCACGTGCACCACCTGGTTGATGTTTCCCGAAATCAGCCGGTTGTAATACCCCTTCTCGGCAAAGTCCACATAGTAGTTATAAGCGCTCTTGTCCGCCAGTTGCAGGGCACGGCCTATATTGTGCTCGATTGCGTCCTTCTGTGGAGAGAGCGAGAAGAACAGCTCGTGAAAACGCCGGACGTGTTCCCGCGCCTCGGCGGGGCGGTTCTGTGAAAGATCCTGAGAGAGGGCGAGCATCAGCGACTTGCCCTTATCCAGCACATAGATTTTCTCCCGTTGCTTCTCGGCGAAACGGTATGAGCTCCACAACGCATAGCCGGTGACGAGCGCACAGCAGCCGGTAAAGACCGCCAGCATCAACCGGATACGCCTGAAGCTGCTCTCAATGTTGGTCAATGACTTGAATTCCATTTAGCGAATGATTGGTTTGAATGAATAAATAAATGTTTCCGGTATGACCGGGCGGCTCCTTCCGACAAGTCGCCCAACCCGGTAATCCAAGTTGCCCGACTCAAAACCGCGGGTTGCCCGACTTGTCATTTTGAGTTGCCCGACTCACGGAAACGGGTTGCTATAGAGCCTATTTGCCCCGCAGTCTTCCCCCGATATTCCCCAGTACGGCACCGCCCACCCCGGCGGCGAAACTGCCCGCTTTCGTGGCCGTGCGGTTCAGGTTACGGCTGAAATTTCCGGCTCCGCCCGCCTGTACGATCCAGCCCGCCACCGTCGGGACGGTGAAATACCCGATAATCCCTATCAGCATGAATATGATATAGACGCTGTTTGAGTTGTCTATCGAGTAGTCGGGGTTGTTCTGTAATTCCAGAATGTCATTTTGGAGCATCAGCACCTGGAGCTTGGCGAGCAGGGTGCTGAACAGGTCGCTGACCGGAAGCCAAAGGTAGACGGATATGTACCTCGTGAACCACTGCCCGAGCGTGGACTGGAAACCGTCCCATACGCTGAAGGCGAACGCCACCGGTCCCAGTATGGAGAGCACGACCAGGAAAAAGGTTCTCACGGTGTCTATCAGCAGCGATGCCGCCGCGAATATCAGTTCCAGCAGGCTGCGGAAGGCATCACGGATGCTCTTCTCCAGATTGTACATCCCCACCTCCACGTACATGCCCAACCGGGAGGCGGCATCGGCCGGTGACCAGCCCAGTTCCTCAATCTGCCGGTCGAACTCCTCGTCGCTCACCAGGTAGGCGGTTTCGGGATTGCGCAGCATGGCCTCCCTCTCCAGTTCCTCCTTCTGTGCCCTGTACTGTTCCATATCCAGCGTCTGCCCCTCAAGCATCTTGTGCGTACCCTGTACTATCGGGCTGAGCACGGTGTTCAGTGTGTCGAGCACCAGCGTGGGGAAAAGCAGGATGCAGATGCCGATGGCGAAGGGACGCAGCAGGGGATAGACATCTATCGGTTCGGCACGGGCCATCGACTGCCACACGCGGACGGCGACATAGAAAAGCGCACCCAGTCCGGCAAGTCCCTTGCCCACGTCCATCATGTCCTCGCAAAGGGGCAGCATCTCGTCATACAGGGTCGCCAGTATGGTATGCAGGTTGGCAAAATCTATCGACAACGGCATCATGGCTACCAGTATTTGGAGGTTTCATTCCCGTAAAGCCGCATCACCCGGTCCAGGTCGTTCTTCTTCCGGGCACGGAGATAGCTCACGGCGATGTTCTTGCTCGTGTAGTAGCTCACAAGGTTGCGGTAGCGGCGCATCTCATAGTAGCAACGGTCCACCACGTCCATGCGATCCTTGTCGGTCATGGAGAGCGTGCTCACGTTGATGACCTGCCTGAGATCTTGCAACACGCCGTTGCTCTCCTCCAGCAGCCGGGCATAGCCGAAGGCGATGGCGTCCAGCTCGCGGGGCGAGAAGTTCCCGTCGTCCAGCATCTTGCCGAAGTTCGTCACATAGATGTCGGACACGTCGCCCACCATCAGAATGATGTCGCGCACCTTGCGGGCGTCCTGTATCAGGTTGTTCACCGCTTTCAACTGGTCGTAATACTTCTTGGCCTGCTCGTAAATCTTCACCGTCTCGGCAAAGTTCTCCGCGGTATTGACCGCCGTCTTCGAGGTATGGGCGATGTTGTCAGACATGTTGATGATGCTTTGGGCAAGGTTGCCGGGGTCGGTCACCACCCACTGGGCATCCGCACCGGCAGCGCACAGGGCGAACGCCGTTCCTATCAGGAGTGACTTCCCTCTCATGGGCGTTCCTCCTTGCGCACATAGTCACCGTTCGGGGAGAAGGTCAGCACGTCGGCGGCCTCGTTGTAGGAGATGTCGATGCGATAGCCTGTGTTGATGAACAGGTTCCCGTTCTCCTCAACCAGCAGGTAGGTCTGAGGCCTGAGACGGCGCATCTTTCCGCTGCGGGCGAACACCGTCACCTTGTAGGCTTCCCCTTCCTTATACACCAGCACGTCCGGCTTGCCTTCCACGCTGCTCCACGAGCCGCAGAGCTTGTCACGGTCGGTGCCGCTCTCCGAGCAGCCTTGCAATACCATGGCGGCCATACCGATCAGGCACACCGCCAGTCTCATAAGGGATTTGTTTCTCATAATTGTTCTCTTTTGGGGGTTGATACTTGTCTTTGTTCCTCTCGTTTTCTCTCCGCCATCCGGCGGATGGCAAGTTCCAGGTTCCCGTCCAGCTCCTCGGCAAGCCGTTGCACTTCCAGTTTCTCGGACTCTTCCGTCGTGAACGTGAAATACTCTTCCGCGCTCACCTCGGTGGCATAGACCGCCGAATGGGTGCCGCCAAGCCCTATCCACACCTCCCGATAGAACCGCCCGGGATGGTTCGCCTGGTTGATGGAGAGAATCTGGCTTTTCTCTTTCTCCGTCAGGCCGAGCAGCCGCTGGATATGCTCGAACTTGTTCATGTATTTCCGCTGGTCCAGAAGAATCTTGCAGTCGGAGTTGTTGATGATGGCCTCCTTCACGATGGGGGAGCTGATGATGTCGTCCACTTCCTGTGTCACCACCACGGCCTCACCGAAATATTTCCGGACGGTCTTGAACAAATATTGGATATAGCCGCTCATGTTGGCGGACATAAGGGCTTTCCAACATTCCTCTATCAATATCATCTTGCGGATTCCTTTCAGACGGCGCATCTTGGCGATGAAGGTCTCCATGATGATCAGCGTTACCACAGGCAGCAGCACCTTGTTGCCGCTGATGTTGTCCAGCTCGAACACGATGAACCGCTTGTTTGTCAGATCCAGTTCCTTGTCGGAGTTCAGCAGGAAGTCGTAGTCGCCGCCCTTGTAGAAGGGTTCCAGCACGTTCAGGAAACCGTCGATGTCGAAATCCTTCTCGCGCACCTTCTTTTCCGTTATCATCCGGCGGTAGTCACCGTCCACGAACTCGTAAAAGCCGTTGAAGTCCGGCTTAACTTCCCGGTCCCCGGTGATTTTACGGATATAGGCGTTCACCGCTCCGGAGAGCGCCACCTCTTCCGACCGTTTCGGGGCTTCGTCCTCCCGTTTCCACAGGGTCAGTATCAGTGTCTTGATACTTTCCCGCTTCTCCACATCGAATGTTCCGGAATCGGTGTAAAACGGATTGAAGGCGATCGGGTTGTCCTCCTCATACGTGATGTAGATGCCGTCTCCGCCGCGTGTGCGGTCATGAATCATCCGGCACAACCCCTGGTAGCTGTTGCCCGTGTCCACCAGCAGGATATGCGCTCCCTGCTCGTAATAGTTGCGCACCAGATGGTTGGTGAAAAAGGACTTGCCGCTGCCGCTTGGCCCCAAGATAAATTTGTTGCGGTTGGTGATGATGCCCCGTTTCATCGGCAGGTCGGAAATGTCCACGTGCACCGGAATGCCGTTCTGCCGGTCCGCCATGCGGATGCCGAACGGACTGGGCGAACTTCTGTAATTGGTCTCTCCGGCGAAGAGGCAGACCGCCTGCTCCAGGAACGTGTAGAATGACTCTTCGGCAGGAAAGTCGCCCGCATTGCCCGGAATACCTGCCCAATAAAGCACCGGGGTGTCGATGGTATTGTACCGGGGAGTACATTCCATCATGGCAAGCTGGCTGCCCGTGTCGTTTTTGATGCGGCGGAACTCTTCCGCGTCCTCCGCCCAGGCGATCACGTTGCAGTGGCACCTGACAGGAAGTACGCCCTTGGTATGTGCCTCGTCCAGATACATCTCCGTCCATTCCTGGTTCACGGCATTGCTCCGGCTGTACCGTGACAGCGAAAGCATGTTGCGCGAGTTCTTCTCCATCATCTGCAGGATTTCCTGCGCGTTGTCGATGAACACGTACTGCGAGTAGATGTGGTTGCAGGAGAGCAGCAGCCCCACGGGTGCGGCGAAGGAGAGCCGGCAGTCGCTTCGGTCTGTGGACATACGCTCGTAACGCATGTCGGTGGAGAGCTTGCCCGGCAGGTCTTCCGTGTCCGAAAGGGTGTGCAGGCAGAGCCGCTTGTCCCCGATACGCATCCGTCCGGGCTTGAGGCAGATGTCCTGCAACACGGCGGTCCCGTCCTCCATCGAGAGGGAGAAGTATTTCTCCACCAGCCCGGGGTGTTCCTTCGTGCCGGTAACCTCCTCCGTTTCCAGGCGGCGCAGCCGGATGTGCCCGGAGTCGTTTACGATATGCTCGAACTGCTCCACCGCTTCCAGGAAACGGACCGCCATGTCCTTGTCGGTAATCTCCCTGGGCAGCAGGAATCCCCGGCAGAGGGTGTTGAAGTCGCTTTGCCGGCGGTTGCGCTCACGGGTGGTCTTTGTCAGGTACAGGTAACAGCGGTGGTTCAGGTACGGCCTTTCGTTGAAGTGCCGCTCATAGCTGCGCGAGAGGAAGCTCTGTTCCTCCCCGCCGTTTTTCGGGCGGTAGCTCTCTTTCGTGAACCAGTCCTGCTTGCAGACAATGCTGTGTTCAGGCAATACCTTTATGGCCTTTGTCCAGGTGGAGTGCATGGCCTCATACTCCTCCGCCGTCACCGTGTACAGTTCGGGCAGCTCCACCTCGAAAACCACGGTCAGGTCGGCGTCCTTGCTTACGATGCAGCCGTTCTCCACCGAGAGCAGGGGGAACTTGCGTTCCAGCGTTTCAGCTTTCAATACATTTCTCATTGTTTCTTCTTTCTTTTCGTGAATAACCGGAATATTCTCTTGCGGTGGATCAGGTAGCGGGGATGCTGTTTCTCCGCCAGTAGCTTCATCAGTCCGTGCTCGCCGTAGCGGGCGTTCAGGCGGAACGTCACCCATACCAGCAGGCCTCCGGATATGATTCCGAAAGGAATGCATATCCATTGGTCCACGCCTGCCAGATAGAGGACGACCACCGCCAGGAGCACTGCCACCAGACCGCCCGCGAAGACAAACAGGTACTGCGACTTGAGCCCCTTGAACTCGACGGGGTTGCCCGCCCCCTTGTTTACAGGATACTCCATACGCTTAGAGGAAGAAGGAACGCAGGATGGTGGCGGCTACAATCAGAAAGATACAAGCGAAGAACCAGCTGGCGGCAGTCTTCGAGGTGTCGGGATCACCGCTGGAGAACTTGCCGTAGGTCTTGATGCCGCCCACCAGACCAAGCACCGCACCGATGGCATAGCAGAGTTTGGTGGCGGGATCGAAATACGAGGTCATGAGGCTGGTCGCCTCGTTGATACCGGCAAGGCCCTGGCCTTGGCCCTGCGCGAAAGCACCGGCGGCAATCGCCGCGCACATCACAGAAAAAAGGATTCTTCTCTTCATTGTCGAATCGTTTGGGTAAGACATAAATTTGAATTCAACGGCGAAGATAAAAGGGAATAATACGCTGTGATTCAGAGGTGTCATCAGATGTCACCAGATGTCATCAGATGTCCACCATTGTTGTTGCGAGAACACAAAAGATTATTAATTGAAGTACATTTCTGAATATAGATGCGTCTACCTGCCTTCCCTACATTACAATATACAATACACAATCACAACAAAAAGTAAAAACTGAACTTCTTAATTTGGAAAACCAATATAAATAACCTATATTTGTA
>OIXV01001245.1_pt1 | contig 22839 bp, 21 predicted proteins | sample 1587771 | NCBI WGS metagenome assembly OIXV01 (sample SAMEA3888893, study PRJEB22519) | human gut metagenome | biome: human gut; feature: human-associated habitat; material: faeces | place: Denmark | collected 2010
AGATGGCGAACGCGAACATGCCGCGCAGGCGGTCGAGCACGCCTTCGCCCCATGCGAGATAGCCCGTGAGCAGCACTTCTGTATCGGATTTCGTCTTGAACTGCCAGCCCTGCGTCTCGAGTTCGGCGCGAAGGTCCTGGTAGTTGTAGATTTCCCCGTTGAACACGATGGCGAAATCGCCCTTCGCGAGCATGGACTCGGGCGTGCCACACGGCGTGCCGTCGGGCATGAGCGCGGGGGAGGTGATGGCCGAGTCGTGTTCGCCTGTCGCGCGAACCATGGGCTGGTTGCCGTTCGCCAGGTCGATGAGCGAGAGGCGGCGGTGCCCGAGCGCGATGCCGCTTTCCGCGTCGAGATACTGGCCCTCGCCGTCGGGCCCGCGATGCGCCATGATGTCGCACATGGCCTTGAGCGCGGGGGCGTCAGCGCTGGTCGCTTGGGTGAATCCGCAGATTCCGCACATGCAAAAGCTCCTTCATATCGATGTCGTGCGCTCGCGCGCAGCGATTCTCGTGTGGGTAGGGTTCCATGATAGCGAAAGCGCATGACGTGCAGCCTTCTTCTGCGAAAACTGCGGAAACGCCGCGCAAATGGGCACTAGCGGACGGGCGGCTTGGGCGCGGCCGGGGGAGCGGCTTGAGCACGGGTGTCGGGCGTGGAGGCAATCGTCACGTCGGGGTTCTCGTACACCACACGGGCCTCGGTTTCCGCACGGGCGAAGTCTTCGGCGGTGAGGGCCGAGCGGAAGACCACGTCGACCGTGCAGCCGAGGTCCTCGGCGATGAAGCGGCGGAACTGCGCGGCGTCGGCGCGCGAGAACGTGCACCCAACATCGAGCAGAAGGCAGGCGTCCCCGCCCGTGCGTGCCTGGTCGGAGGCGTAAAGCGAGAATACCGCGGCCTTCGCGATGGCGTAGCGCGGTGCGACGCGGGAAACGGCGTCGCGGATGGATCCGAAATCGTTCATGAGATGGCTCCTTTGCAGCCTGGTGGGCTTGGCAATTGCGTAGGGTTAAGTATATCGCCAATCGCGAAAAGGGACGCGCCGGCGGGGGTCTTTCATAGGTCGAAAAACGCTCGTTTGTTTGAGCCATTCTCTAACAACACTATTTCGTGATTAACGTGTTAATTCAAATTGTAATGACACTTTATTCTACTAAAAAGTTGTTAAATAATATACTTATTGGATAATCGCGCAAAAGTGTCATTAGAGGCAGTATGCAGTGGCAAGATAAAGGTCAAGGTTTTCTGAGGAAGAATCTTTCGGGCGAGTCGGAGTATAGTTCGTTTATTCCCTCCTCGCTTGATACCGTCGTTCCGGTGGAGCTAAGCGAGGAAACCGTCAGATTGCTCAGCGCTTGCTCCCGAAAACTCGGCGAGCTTGAAGGCATGCTGCGTTTTGCCCCCAATGCTTCCATGTATCTTGCGATGTACGTCCGCAAAGAGGCTTTACTTTCAGCCCAGATCGAGGGAACTCAGTGCACGTTCGACGACATTCTCGATCCTGGGAACGTCGAATTGGCTCAACGTGATGTCGCCGACGTAGTTAACTATATCAGGGCAACAGAATATGCTGTGCGGAGAATGAACGAACTACCTCTTTGCATGCGCTTGCTTAAAGAGGTTCATGCGGAATTGCTATCGGGCACGCGCGGCTCTGAAAAGAATCCCGGAGAGGTTAGGTCGTCTCAGAATTGGATAGGGCCAGCTGGATGCGGCCTGAGAAACGCTGCATATATTCCCCCTAACGTCGATGATATGCATGATGCTTTGGGTGAGCTGGACAAATTCATCAATAGCGATATCGCAATCGATCCAATTGTGAAGGCCTCCCTTGTCCATTATCAATTCGAGACGGTGCACCCTTTTCTTGATGGAAACGGCCGTCTGGGGCGCCTGCTCATCACTCTTTCCCTGATGAATGACGGGGCGCTCAGCGCTGCGATATTCTATCCTTCTTATCAGCTCAAGCTTCGTAGAAGGGAATATTATGAACGCCTGATGGCGGTTAGGGAGAATGGCGAGTATGCGCAGTGGGTCGGCTTCTTCTGCGATTGCCTTCTGGCCAGCGCGGTGGATGCCATAGGCTCGCTCGAAAGACTCGTCGATTTGCGAACCAAGAACATGAATCTGATTAATGGAGGATTAGGGCGCTCGGCATCAAATGGCCAGCGTTTTTTGGAGCTTCTTGAGGGCAATCCCATCGTTGATGTATCTTTTGTCGCAGAAAAGCTTGATATTGCTAGAACCACCGCCGGCAATCTTGTTAAGGATTTCGTTGGACTGGGGATTCTTGTGCAGCGAGAAAAGGGGAAGCAGCGTTATAGGACGTTTCTCTATGAGGATTACTTGAGCATCTTGAGACAAGGTAGCGACCCCTTGTAGGAGGTTGGTAAGAAGGCGGAGCCGATTGGGCAGTGCAGCCATCCCGCCTTCCCTGTGGGATACCTCGGTTTTCGTGCAACTTCTGAGCAGAAAGACAACGCCAAGTGCGCGAAGAAAGCGGTTTGGGACTATATCAATCGCCTCCGCATCGACGAAGGATACGAACGCAGGGAGCAACACGATGCATCCTTCTTTGCAACTGCCGAGAACGTGATCAACGCTTTCGCGGGATACGGGGATGACGATTTCTCGTTCGGGTTCGGCAATGCGCAAAAACTCATCAACATGACCGCGAAATACATTGCCTTGGGCATTTACATGGATGATTGCAGGGAGGACTTCCAATACTGTCATTGTCCTATGGATGGCATAATGGTGGATAAAGTTACCAAGCTCGCAGGAAGGTTGGTGGACGAGGGGGAAGAAGGACTCCGTGCTTCGCTGGAGAATTTCGCATACAAGCGCCCACGTGCTCACGACTGGGCGGCCAAGGACGAAGTCCGTTGGAGCAAGCTGACCCTCGAGAACCGAAAACCATGCGAGGGTTTCCAAGAAGTTGTTCGGGCTCTAGCGGAAAGAGAGGGGTTATCCCCGCTTGAGTTCGACTTTTGCGTTTGGGGCAGTGATGAAGATGAAAGATAGTAGCTCCGTGGGCGATTCTACTGCTGGGATTTTTACAGAAATCCCAGCAATGTAGCATACTCGAAACTCAAATACCGAGCCCATTCGTTTTCATCCCCCGGATCGAAGGAGGTCGGGTTTGCACCCAAAAGCCTTGCCGCTCACGTCCGACGCGACGCAAGTCACCCGACCCCTGTCTCACCCCGTCTCGCACTGGGCCTTCTCGCTGTTTCTTCCTGACGCAACCGACGTAAAACCGACGAAAAATTTTACGTCGGTTTTGCGTCGGTTGCATCGGGCGGAAAGCAGCCCCCGTCGCCTTCCCTTACGACGCTTTGAAGTTGTAAATAGGCCTCATGACGTCGATGATGTCGACCGCGTCGGCGATGGGGCCGATGATGTCCTCGATGGGCTTGTAGGCGCTCGGCGCCTCGTCGATGGTGCGCTCGTTCACCGAGGTCGAATAGATGCCCTCCATGGCGGTCCGGTATTCGCGCAGGTTGAGCGTTTCCCTTGCCTCGCGACGCGACATGACGCGGCCCGCGCCGTGGGGCGCCGAGTTGTTCCACGCCTCGCTGCCGTGCCGTGCGTTCCCTCAATTGTGAACATGGCAATCCTTCCTGCTCCTTGGCGGCTCCTAGGAGTCTGGCGTGATGCATCATAGGCGCTCCCTTAGGAATTGGTTGTCCCTTCTTTCGTACACGCTATTTCGTAATACGGTCAGGTTGTCCTAGCGCGAATCGCATTCTTGGCGCTTGGCCTTCCCCCGAACACTTTCAGGAGGTGCTTCTTTGGAAGAGGGGTCTTGTTCGTCAAGCCATCGGCTTCGTGAGTTGTGTGGTGGTGGGGAAGGGAAGGGGCTCGGCGGCGCGACCCTTCCGGGTGCAATTAGTGCAGCGATTCGGGAGGTTTTCGTGCCAAGATTTGCCTTGGGGGCTGTACTATTTCAGACTCGCGCGCCATTCCGATTCGGAAGAGCAACTTGCCCTTCCGAGCGTTCGCTTTTCCTGTTTATTACCGGAAGCGACCCCTTATGGCTAACGTGCTGCAATTCTTCGTATGCCTTGCAATCTCGATGCTTCCTCGAGTATCCCGATAAGCTCATCAGCCTGGTAGTACGCTCCTCGTTTCGCATTGCCCATCTTCGAAAGGATACCTCTCTCGCAAGCGGTCTCTATAAGAGTGCGTGCCGCTCGGTCGGTGATGGCGAGACGGTTGGCGACATATGCGGCGTTCACGACAGGCTGTTCGACGAGAAGTTCGGGTAAACCGTGGGACGCCGATCCTGCGCGGTCGGTGTTCGAGGCACGCCATGCGCTCAGCACATCGTCCACGTCGTCGGCGATGCGCAAACCGATGACGACGGCAAGCTCCAGAGCATCGGCAAAGCAGGCGATTATTGGCTCAATCTTTCCGACGTGGTAGGCGTCGAGCGCTTTCATGTACCGTTCAGCGTCATGCAGCAGGCCCGCTGAGACGGGCAGGGTTGAATGCATCAGGACTTCGTCGTTTGCAAGCATGCGATGCACGAGCGCTCTGCCAGTGCGGCCGTTGCCGTCCGTAAAGGGGTGGATTGTCTCGAACTGCGCGTGGAAAATCGCTTCTTTGGCCACGGGAGGAACGTCCTCCCGCACCCCGAACTCAATTAGGTCGTTGATGTAGTCTGGAACGCGACTTGCGTGAGGGGGCACGAACGACGCTCCATGCGGGCTGTAGGGCGTGCCACCGATCCATACCTGCTCGTCTCGCAGTCCCTCCCACTCGGAGGTTTCTGCCATGAGCACGTCATGGATGCTGCAGATAGAATCGATGCTCACGGGTCCACTTTGCCGCAGAGCCTCGCGCATGGCGGCGACGTTGCCCGCGATGAGGAGCGCATTCGTAGGTGCCTTGTCGGAAAGTTCTGCGAGTGCCACATTGCGCACGCTCGATGTGAGCCTCTCAATCTGGGAGCTCGATGAAGACTCGCTTCTTAAAAGGAGGGCTGGAAGGTTCCAATCGCGCGCATTCTGGGCTTCGTCGAAGCGCGTTACAGCAACTTCGACATCTGCAATCCGCCGCTGAATCTCAGGAGACAGGTTGACCGTCAGTTGGGCAATCTTTGCTGGGAGCGCAGCCTCATATGTCGGCAAAATCTTGCGTCTGCGACTCTTGGGTATGAACGCGAGCTCGTCGTAATCCCTTTCCCATGCGCATGTCTCATAGGCTACACTCGGCCACATGACTTACTCCTTGCGAATTCAATGCCGATTCTGCTAGTTTTACGGAAGTGAATCATAGTACACTTCCGTAAAACTAGCAATAGATGTCATCATTCGTGTGCCTCTTGTGATTGCGGATGTTTCTTCGTTTGACGAGGCCGGCGCTCAGCTCGTCCGGCTGGACGCTCACTTCCAAACAGATTGTCGAGCCCGCCGAGCGCGTTTGCATCACGTTCTCCCATCCCCTCGCATGAGTTTCGTGACAAGATCTGTCTTGAGGGCTGTACTTTTTCGGGCCGCTGTCCACTGCATTCGCTCAGCAAGCAGGCTTGTCCAAGAGCGTTGAATGCTGTCCCCGCTATATCGGGGGTTCGTCCGATTGTTGGAGGCTCGCATTCCCAACGCCGTTCCCTGACTCTTGGAGAGCGTTCAAAGTGCGTCCAAGAAGCTATTTTGGCAGGCTTTCCTCGTCGAGCAGAAAATCGAACACGGACATAGTCAGAATCCCCTCGTTGTCGTAAGTCGGCTTCACCACATCGCGCACGAGTACGATCTTGCTGAAACTGTCGGGTACTTCGCGAAGTGGGGCCTTTTCCTGGCGTGTTTTCTCCTCATCCGGCAAGTGAAGCGCCGACTGTATGTAATAGCGCCGGGAACCTAGATTCGCGATGAAATCCACCTCGAGTTGCTTGCGCACTACCTTGCCGTCGACGCGCCTAGCCTTCGCGACAGAGCCGACGTCGACGGAAAAGCCCCTCGCGCGCAGCTCGTTGTACACGATGTTCTCCATGATGTGGGTCTCCTCGACCTGCCTGAAGCCTAGTCTCGCGTTGCGCAGGCCGATGTCCTCGAAGTAGTATTTCTTAGGACTCCCGATGTACTTGCGTCCCTTGACGTCGTACCGGCGGGCCTCTTCGATGAGGAAGGACTCCTCAAGGTAGCTGATGTAAGTGGAAATGGTGTTCGCGGTGATCTTCGAGTTCAGAACGCTTTTGAAGGTCGCCTCGATTTTGGGTGGGTTGGTGAGCGAGCCGATGGAGGATGCCAGCACGTCCACGAGGTCTTCGAGCTCTTGGGTCTTTGCCACCTTGTTCCTGGCCACCACATCCTTCAAGTATGTCTCGGAGAACAGGCGCTCTAGATAGCGGGACTTTTGCTCGTCCGTGCGCATGCCAAGAAGCAGGGGCATGCCTCCGAAGACGACATACTCGGCCCAACCCTGGTATTTGTCTCCCTCAAAGCCTTGCATGAATTCGGAGAAGGACAGTGGTCGCACTCGGACCTCGTCTCCTCGTCCACGAAACTGCGTCATGACGTCAGAGGACAGCAGTTTGGAGTTGCTGCCTGTCACATAGACGTCGACATTTCGCATGCGCAGCAGGCCGTTGAGCACACCATAGAGGCGAGGAGGCTCGTGCCCGCGCAGCTCCTCGTCGGAGATCGCGTATTGCACCTCGTCGAGCATGACGTAGTATTGCGACGTCTTATTCGCTATCTTGGACTTCAAGTAGCTGTCAAGCACACCCGGGTCGCGCAGGCCCCTGTTCGCCTCCTCGTCCAATGCAACCTCTACGATACGATCGTCGCCGACCCCTAGCTCGTCTCTGAGGTAGTTGCCGAAGAGTTCGAACAGCAGATATGTTTTGCCGCACCGTCTGACGCCCGTGATTACCTTGATCATCCCGTTGTGCATTCTGTCTATCAGATTGTTTAGGTATCTATCCCTGCGCACTTCCATGTCTGCCTCCCTCAAATTTTCATTTAGTGATTATGTCACATGTTGCATTTTCGCTCAATGTGAACCCATGGTGCGATGCAATTCGGTCATGGAGTGTTTGACAATCAGGAACGTTCGCGGCGCAACGGTCGTTCCCGTCCGTCAGGCATGAAAGTCGCTTCAGATCTTTGCGCTGAAGGTGGCTGTCGGGAAAGCGTTAGCTGTTGGAGTGAAAGCTGATTCGAGTCCAGCCTTTCTGAATGTTCGTCATCGCCACAACGACGTGTGCGCTGTGGCGGCCTTTGGGGCGCTATCATTTCGCGCGCAGGCGCGATAGGCAATTAAACGATTCTCGATACTCTGACGAAAAAGCGATAATGACGATAATCGTGAAAAGCCAGGTGGGACTATGGAGGGAAAGAGCAAGTCCAAAACTAACCCGTTCTAGCCAACGGCAAACGCTGATCCACCTGTACCTGCCGGGTCCAATCAAAGATTGGGCAGAAGATAATCCCTAGTATTTCTGGGCTTCCTTGAGCGCTTTGAGGTAGGTGGCGTAGTGCTCTACCCGGTGGGCATCGCTTGCGAGGTAGTCGACCAGCCCGTTCTTGAGCAGCGCCGTGGCGGTGCGCCGGCGCGGGTTGAAGATGCCTCCTTCCACGAAGTTCGCGGAAAGCTGAAGCCGGCAGCCCATTTCCCTCATCTCGCGCGCGACGTCGATATCCTCCTGCACGGGCTTGTTGCAGGTCGAGCGATTCTCCTCCTGTTGCGGGCATGTCTTGGCATAGAGTGTCCATCGCGGTCATCGCCTTTCTTTGGAATCCATTTCTTGGTCGTTATGAATTCTAGACGGCGGCCGTTTTCCTTTCTCGGGTCAAGCCCGACAATCGAACGGCCCTTACACCAACATTCGGCACGTTATCAAACCTGCTACTGCAAATCGAGGTTTTCAAGCATTCTGCAATGGTAGAATCCTAATCGGTGGAATTCGGTTGCATGATGACTAGATTCCATCGGTCTCTGAACGCGTGACTGGCAGTATGCACCTGCCTAAGGGACTGAGGTTTGGTGACTCATGAACGAAATAAATGCAGCTAGCGGTAACAACTTAAATGCGGCCAGTGGCAACAACGTTGGTCTCGTTAATGTCGGAAACAGCACTTTCAATCTGAATCGGGCCCCAAAAGCGAAACGTGAGCCTTTCGTGACCGCCTCTCTCAGGGCAAAGCTGAAGACCCGGGCAGATAAGACTTACTTAGACTCTGCCATTGAAAACATCAATCGAGTAGAGAATAGCGATATCGACGGAGCTTCCAAAGCGGCCATCATTGCAACGATTAACGCGGAGCTTGCGCATAACCTGAATGTTGAGGACGTAGTTCAGAGGGCTTTCAGTTCGGGTAATATTGAGGAAGATGCGGATATTGATGCCGTTGATCCTGAGTGGGCTGCCCGTTTCACCGATTTTGCCGGCAGCAAATATTCATCCGAGGCACAAGACATATGGGCAAAACTTCTTGTCGAAGAAATTAACTCGCCCGGGTGTTTTTCCAAGAAGACTCTCTCCATCCTTGACGACATGGATCCATCGGACGCAAGGACGTTCAAGGATCTTTGTGAGCGATGCATAGGGGGCTCTCTCCCGAATGGAAGCTATCAAGAGCCCTTGCCGCTGATGGTGGGCTTGCATGAAGATTACTCCCTAGACGCAAATGCGATCTCTAGACTCAAGGATTTGGGGCTTGTCGCTTTTGATATTGGCGGCGTGGGCATGTTTACAATGTCAAAGCTTGGTGCAGAAGGATGGCAGCTGATTAACGTTGGGAAACATACCTACTGTCTTTCTTGCGAGCGAGGTGGCAGTGTGGAAATCGTTTATCGTGGATTCACTCGATTCGGTATCGAGCTTTTCAGATTATGCGATCTTGGTGTGACTGAGGGTTTTGAGGACTCGGTTGTGGACAGTTGGCTAGAATCCGGTGCCGAGGTTGGGATAGTTACCGAAATGAGCGGCAGCGAATTCAAGTATGCCCCAATCTGCAAGCCGTTTTAGTGATATTGCGCTCAGTGCCCGCAAAGGACCTCGTTTCCTGAACATCAAAAGAAGTGAGTCAGGCAGCCCGGCCGAGCCTGTACTTGGCTGGGCTGCTTCCGTCTAGGCGTTTCTTGATGCGCGCGTTGTTGTGCCAGTCGATATACTTTTCCAAATCCCTTTCGAAAATGTTGGAATCGTCTCCCTCCCAATCGTAGTAAAGCTCGGTCTTGACCATCGAGAAGAAGTTTTCAATTTTCGCATTGTCGAGGCAGTTTCCTTTGCGGGACATGGACTGGGCGATCTCCATCCGCTCGAGCGCGAGTCTGTAGGTGGGCATCTGGTACTGCCAGCCCGTGTCCGAATGCAGCAACGGGGCGTTTTCGCCATCGAGCCTGTCCTCGGGGCCCGCCAGCATCTCGAGGACCATCTTCATGTTCGGGGGCCTGGATATCGAGTAGGCGACGACCTCGTCGTTGTAGAGGTCAACCACGGGCGAAAGGTAGAGCTTAGTGCCGCCCACCTTGAATTCGGTGACGTCGGTCACCAGCTTGGTCATCGGGCCCTCCGCCTCGATGTGTGTAGTCAAATAAGCGTCGACGTCCTCGATGCGCCGTATGGAGACGCCGGTCAGGTACATTTCGATGATGGCCTCTTCCACGTTGGTCTCGTGCCTCTTGCAGCGCTCGATGACCGCCGTGGCGAAGCGCATGCTCTTGAGCTTCGGCATCTTTAGCGTGACCTGGCTCGACGTGGTGGTGAAGCCTCCGCTCGTAGTGTCCCGCTTGGTACGCCGCCCTCTCGTCGGTGCGCTCATATGGGCCGGCGCCGACGAGCTGGTCGGCCTCCTCGTCGAGCATCGCGTTGATGGTCTCCTCCATGGTTTTCCTGGTCAGCTCGCGCAATGAGTCTTTCACGGCCTGCTTGTCGAATGATACGATCAGCTTGGGCATAGCCTGCCTTCTAGTATGATTGAATTCGACGCTCATATCATACCGACGGCACGCGTCATGTCCTTTCTTTTCTGGGCGTGTTTGGCTTTAGGGGTGTGCAAAGAATTCTGCGTTACCGATTTCATCGGTGTTGAAAGTAGCATGTTAGGGTGAGGCGCGATGGACTTTGCTTTCGTTTGGTGGGATTTGGAGGTTGATTGCCGATGGCAAAATGCAAGTTCTACTATGACGAGACCGAGCACAGCCGTTCCTTGACCTTGAGCACCGTTACGGCCGACGAGTTCTACGACGGTTTTGTTGTGACTGTTGTCGGGTGGGACGAGAATTGTGAGGCAGAACTAGAGCGGAAGTATCTCGCTTTCGAGGAGAGGTATCGCTCGCCTGGGGCGGCGGAGCTTAAGAGCACTGCTCTCGCCAAGAAGCAGTTCAGGTATGGTTTTCGTTCCCTGACCAAGGCGAACGTGCGTCTTGTCCGCGACTTCCTCGACCTCTTTGACGATGGTATGTTCGTCTACTGCTCCTTTTCGAGCAAGGTCGAGCATCTGGTGTACAGGCTATTTGACCGATATCGAAGCGTGCCAGGAGTCAATACGGATTTTATGAAGTACACCCTCGCGAAGCTTGTTGTGCAGTACAGGCCAAGGGAGATTGTCGAGGCGTTCTATGGCGACCCCGAGAAGTTGATTCGTGAGCTGCGCACCTTTCTGTTGGACAGAATCGAGCGCAACAAAACCAACCCTGCGCTTAAACGCATTGAGACTGAGCAGTGCCAAGCGCTTCTGGCTGTCTTAGGCGATGCGTCGGCCCTGAAAAGCGTAGAGTGGGAGTACTATTCCCCGCTAGAAGGGTTTGCTCTTTATCTGAGCGAGCATGAAGAAATTAACGACTACGAGCTCAATATCGATCAGGAGGAGAGGACAGCCGCTGCGGCAAGGGAGCTTGGGTTCGACCCTGTGTTTCAGGTCGACTCGAAAGATTGCTTTGGTATCAGGATGGCCGATATACTTGCCGGCATTGCGGGAAAGCTGCTGAAGGCCATCCGAGCCGAGCTGACCTATCGTTCCAAAGATGATGAGCTTAAGAAGAACCTGTTTGACGAGAAGTGGTTCGAATTGGACAATGCCCGTCTTGAGCTGTACAAGCAGTTGCGAAGGGTTCTGATGCTTTTCGATAGCTGCTGGTACAAGACGTACGGTGGTATTTACTCTGACGACCTTGTTGTCCTGATTTCCCTGCTGAACTATCTCGGCAACTTTGAGGATGCTGACACGCTTCGGGCGAACCTTGATATCCATGCGGAGGCGTTCAACGCCTGCTGCTGCACGGATTTAGCGCTCCATTTCGATAAGCTGAAAGCTGAGGTGCCTTGGAGAGATGCCCCTAACGCTAACTCCGAGAATCTCTTTCGACCGCGTCTTAGGCTTGCTGACGAACCTATCGTGCGCAATGTGGTGAAGGTTATGTTTGCCGAGGACGGTGCGCCGATGGCTGTCGTGCGTGAGTCAGGCAAAGATACCGCTTATGTCTTGCCCGACGATTTCGTCGGGTGGGTTTCCGTGCTGGTGTCTAACGAAGGCTTGGCGGACCTGGTACTTCCGTGTGACGTGCGCTTCCAAGTTGTCAACGGCCGCTGTTGTGCCGATATGCTGTAGCGAGTGTCTGGTGGCAGATGGTGTTTTGAAAGGCTGTGCAGAGATTGCTTACAATATAATCTGCGTTGCTGTTTTGCATGGAAGCTACTGTTTGCGATAAGCGCGGTAGCGCGATCGGGCATGAAGACAAGTTAGTTGTCTAGGGGAACCTGGAATTCTGGATATGTACGGTCATGATTGAACGTGGATAGTCAGAGCATGGGCCTTGACGGGGCTTAAGTTTGCGGATAATATCATGGCAGTGATTAGGGTCCAGAAACTTTCGATGCCTGGAACCGGAGGGGAGCCTGCGGGTTCCCCTTTTACTTTTCGGGAAGAACGAAGATGCCCAAAGAATTCCTTACCTACCAGCAGCAGATGGAGAAGCTCAGAAGCTCCGGCCTCACAATCGAGGACGAAGGGGCTTGCTGCAGGGTCCTTGCGGACATCGGCTATTTCCCGGTCGTGAACGGATACCAGTCGTTTTTCCGCGACCCGAGCACCCGGGTATACCGCGAAGGCGCCACTTTTGGGGACATCCTGGCGCTTTACGAGTTCGACGTCGAGCTCAGGGAGATAATGCTCGATGCGCTGCTCAAGGTCGAGGTGAAGATCAGGTCGGCGGTGGCGTACGAGTTCTGCGCTGCATATGGCGAGTCCCAGAGCAAGTACCTAGACGCCCGCTGCTACGCGGCGTCGAAGGGCTCGAAGCGCGTTCTCCCGAAGCTGCTGAACATGCTTGACTATATCGCCAATAAGGATACCAGCCACGAATACCTCGCCTACTACCGCAGGGCATACAAGAACGTGCCGCTGTGGGTCGCGGTGAACGCCATGACCTTCGGGCAGATCTCGAAAATGCTCACGGCCCTCAGGGACAACGAGAAGGCGAGGATCGCCAAGAGGTTCGGGGTCGGAAACCCGAAGGAGCTCTCGTCATTTATCCGCGTGCTCGCCCTCTACAGGAACGTCTGCGCGCATGGCGAGCGTCTCTTCTCCCACAGGTGCCACGTCGAGATCCCCGATACGGCCCTGCACGCCAAGCTCGGCATCGAGAAGATCGGGCCGGATTACGCTTGCGGCAAGGTGGATGTCTTCTCGGCAGTGATCGCCCTTCGATACCTTCTGCGCGACGACGAGTTCAAGGCATTCAAGGCGAAGCTCGTCAAGTGCGTTAACGGTTATCTGTCATCGGACGAGAGCATCGGCGAGGAGCGTCTCCTTGAAGCCATGGGCTTCCCGGCCGAATGGAAGAAGATAACCAGATATAAATTGTGAGCTCGATTTGCCTGAAAGCAAGTCATTGGTTTCGGACGGATCATTGGCGACGGAATCGCGTGCCAAGCCCCTTGCGCGGATGCGTTGCGGCTATTGAGGGCTATGCTAGATGCAAGGCTGGAGCCTGTCTGGCGCATTCTTAAGAGGAATCATGCGGATTCTTCTTGATTATGGGCATGGTTGGCGCTGCGATAATGACGGACTTTCTCGTTAGGGGGATTGGCCCAGCGGTTGGGGGCGTCTCGGTTCCCGGGAGCGCCGCTCATCCGGCAGCCGCCTATCCCCGGCAGGATTCCGTGGACGGCTAATCGCACAGCCTGGCGACCTCAGCCCCGCATTTCGCGCAGCAACCCTCGATGAGCACGCGGCCGCGGCGCATGCGCAGCGTGTAGCCGGGCGCGAACTCCGTCGTGCCGCAGTTATGGCAGAAGGCGTTGGCGAGCAGCAGCCTGCGGATATGCTCGGGGATCCTTCTCCGCTCCCGCAGCGCCTCGATCTCCGTGACGCCCTTGCCGCGGCGGAACTCGTCTTCCTCCATCTCCTCCGCGACGAACCTGGCGATCATCTCCTCGCTTACGCCGTCGGCCCTCATCTGCCGGGCCATCTCCTCGTATTTGTCGGCCATAGCGGTCTCCTGCCCGATTAGTGGTGCATCTGCTTGATCAGGAAAAGCTTCTTTGCATGGGCTTGGCTCGCTTCAGCGGCCTTGTGTCTTGGTGCTATGGGAAATGTTGTCGTTTGGCTCCAGGGTATCGTTTCCTTCTGCTGCAGCCCAGATGAGCGACGAAGGGCTCCATGTTGAAGCTCCATGCTTCCAGTGCGTGCTCAGCGCCGGCTCATAGAGCTTCGCCGCCAGCTCTTCCGCACTTAGCATGTCGGGCGCCACGTCGTCGACCTTCGCCTGCCTTGCCATCTTCGCGTAGGGTTTCCCGTACACTGCGGGCCAGGCATCGGGAATTTGGAAGCGCTCGGGCAGATTAACCTTGCGTGCGCGTGACTCATTGGCAACCTGCTCGGCCAGGGTCCGTGAGTCTATTCTGCATGCTTTTGCGTACACAACGACGTCCACGAGGTCCTTCACGCGGGATGACGGCCTTCCGTCATGGACCTCGACCATGGCGAGCAGCTTGTCCGCCAGGGCGCTTTCAGCGCGGTAGATTCGATAGTCGAACACGGGGATGCCGTCGATCTGCAGCCTGTCGGCGGGCGTGATTGTTTCCGGTTCCAGCCCGTCGACCTCGTCGACCACGAGGTCGACGGACACGGCTTGCAGGGACTTGCCACCGAGAGAGGGGGTGAACCAGACCTTCATCCCGCTGCGGTACTCGTCGTCTGCCTTGATGGGCTCCGCTTTGTCGAAGGAGAAGCTGATGAAGTCGCCGAGGCCGATGCCGGCGAGCCTTCGCAGATCTGCCACGGCGGCTTCGACGCTGGTCTCGCGCGCGAGCAGGTCGATGTCCCTCGTGGCACGCGCGTCGACGGTTCGGGCAAGCACGCTCTGACCGCCCTTCAGGACAAAGGGCGAATCCGGGTCGCTGAAGACGCGGCACAGCAGCCGGTGGAAGTAAAAGCCGGCGATGGCGCGGTTGGTGTCTAGCGGCGATTTCCTGGCCGCCTCTTTGACGGCCATCTCGAGCGCCGCGGGCGTCTTGTATCTCATGATCGGCCTTTCTGGTCGGATGCGGAGAGGGCTCTTGCGAGGGGCTCGAGCAGGGCCGCTCGCCGTTTGTTTTCGCCGAGCTCGTCGAGCAGGCTGCCAAGCTTCGCAGAGTCGATGAGACCTTGGGCCGCGGCGTCGCGGAAGGCGCCTTCGACAAGCGACGGGTCCTCGCAGTCGAGGCACAGATCGGCAAGCGTTCTCTCGGCGCGGGTGACAGGCAGGCCGCCCATCCAGGCCATGTCGCCTTCGTCGACGTTTCTCACCCCAAAACGTGCCGACTCGATTTTTGAGTTGATGCGCTCGGGCGCGTAGATGCGGTAGGGGGAGAGGTGGAAGTCCCCGATTCCCAGGAGCCATGCAGCCGTAGAGCCACCGACAGCCACGCCGTCCCACTTAGCTTGCCGCTCCCATGAGAACGCTGTCGATGCCGTGAGCTTCCAGATCGCGGCTAGCTCGTCGGTCTCCGAGCTCGGCGCACCGGAGAGGCGATACGCGCCGTGGGCGACGCGCTCGAGGCGCCCGACCTTGCAGGCGTGGGAGAGGGCATTCCTGCTGATGCCGAGGCGCTGTGCCTGGGCAGTGGTGAAGACGCCCTCCGATGCCGAGAGCTCGTCGATGGCTGCTATGTTGTTCGCATACTTCATGTTGCGATTGTACGAAAATTTTAGACATTTGCAACATCGAAGTGTCACACGCCGACTATGCGATTGAAGCAGGGCTAATCGAAGGGGGCAACGCCGCGTTGATTCTGGCCTTATTGAAAATCTCGCCATGCGATTCACTCAGATTTGCCGTTTCGCTAAATCGCTGGGTTTGTGTATGTGCCGGCGTCGATGCGAAGAATCGTCCCATTGGGAATCTGCCCCAATGGGACGATTTGCTATTCGGTTTGAAGGCAGCTTTTCGAAGCTGGTTCATCGCCGATGACGGTTGGAATGAGTTGCAAAAGTCTGGAGATTCAAACTCTAGAAAACAGATAGTTCAGCTATCCAGCCGGAGCATTTCTGCAGGTAATCTTGTTTTTTCGTCTTGACAAAAGGGATGAGCGTCGTGGGCCCGCGTCCCGCACTGCCAACGAGGTTGCAACCTACGACGGCCACCAGCGCCAAAGGCTGCTGGCGAAGCCTGGTATGACCTGCTACTGGCAAACCCGTCACAACCGCGACTCCATAGCCTTCGACGAGTGGGTCGATTTGGACCTGTGGCAACGATGCTGCTAGATTGAACTGAGGGGTGTATCGGCTGATGCCGGTGCGCCCCTCTTTTGGTTTGGGCGAGAGGGCGGATTTTGGGTTTGGGCTGGGCGACGCGCTGAGGCGCGGTAAGGCCTTGCTGCGGCGCGTATTTGCGACGGACTTGCTCGCGAGCACCTCGCTGTCGCGCGGCATGACGCACGTCCAGTGCGACGACTTCCCGACGTCGAGCCCTATGACGATTCTGGTCTTCTCGGTGGTGCCATGGTGGTATCCTCCAATCGGTGGGTCGATTGGAGGCCCTTCCTGCGGCACCTGCATTACCTGGCCGTGGCGCCCCCGCCCCTTCTTGTGAACCGTATCGTCATGCGCCGTGTTCCTATTCGGCCGTGGGTGGGATTATGACGGGAATGACAGGGTGCGTAGTGTCTCCCGGTCGAACGCTCCCCATGTGCGGATCGATCGCTCCGCCCGCTTCAGCCTCGGATCGCTGATGTCGTCGAGGAAAATCATCGCGCAGACGTTTTCGACATAATCCATCTGCTCCTCTTCGGTCGCCTCGGTGTTCGAAGCTCGATTTTGGTTTCGAAGCAGGGTGCGATTGAGATATTCAATGAATTCGCCGTTTTCCTTCGCGAACTCGAAAACGCATTTGAAATCGCTGCCCGTCTTGACCTTTGCCCATTGGCTTGGGGCGAATTCCGCCATCGCGAGAAGCGTTGGCAGCAATGCATTTTTCGAAAAAGCGATAGGGATATCTTCCTGCGAGCTGGGATTGTTGTCTATATATCGAGCACCTTGATTGAGCTTGTCGAAGAACCTGTTGCAGGTGCGTAGGCTGCTGTCATGCAGTTCTATGAATCTGAGTGCGATGTCGGTGAAACAATAACTGGTGTGGATATTGGCGCATTTTGCGTCGAGATATTTAATCGGACTGATGCGTGGCAGCTCGAAGCGGAAATCGTAGAATCTCTGGAGGTATTTTTGACAGCCGTAATTCGGGCCGTAGAGGCCTTGGAGCGAATACGCGAGCTGCGTCATATCGGTTGAGTAAACCACAATGACGCCATCTTGCCGGAAGAGAGACTTCGTCTGTTCGAGAAGTCTCGTCGCAAATTCAGGCCGGCACCTGTCGAGCTCGTCTATGAAGAGCACGACCTTGTTCGCCTTCTCTGGTATTAGGGCCGATGTGAGCTCCGAAAGCATCAATCTTAGCTCATCGCGTTTTTTGAACGCGTCGAGGAAGTCCTCTCCTGATATTGAGTCGATGAGTCTGCCGACGTTGGTTCCGCAGGCCGAGAACGCGCATTCGATTGCGCCCGCTATGATATCGTGAACGCTCTTGCCGGATTTTGTGTCAGCGTCATCTGCTTCGGACGCTATGGTTGCCAGCAATGGCGCAATGGGGTCGTCGAAGTGGTCGTTTTCCCATGCGTTAAAGTATACCGGGCGAATGGGGCTATCGTTTAGCCTCTGCCTGACGTCGTCATCGAGGACAGGCATCTCCATCCTGTCCTCGATGTTGATGTTTGGATTCGCCGATTTCAGCACCTTCGCAACCTGCTTCACGAAGAAAGTTTTGCCTGTTCCCCAAGGCGAGTCGATGAATAGCGAATATGGTCCTTCGATGATGCTGAGGAGATGGATGAACCGCTCAACTGTGCCCCTGCGGCCGATTCGGTCGTTTTCGAGGCTGTCCCTGATTTGCTCCTGAGTGGGTTCTTCGTCGATTCGCTTCATAACTCCTGTCCCTGTGCCCGATTTCCCAATGATGGATTTGCTCTTCTATTTTCCCTGATGAAATCCATCGAATCTGACGTTTTGATCCTATCGCAACTTATACTGGCAATCCGCCGTACTTGCCCTTGCGGTAAAGTTTTTCGAGGCTGTTGTCACTTCTGGCGCCGTCGCTGCAACCTATCCTGATTAATGTTGAGGAACCGCTTTCTCGTTGTTTAGAGAGTAGCCATACTTCGTCTTTGCGCATGAAGCTCGCATCCATGAGTGAGGTATCGTGTGCTGTAAAGATAAGCTGTCTGCCAGATTCGGGCATGTAATTATCGATATACTGCGAAAGCAAGTCGTTTATTAATCCTGAGTGGGCGCTTCGATCAATTTCATCGATTATGTACACGGCGCCTTTCTCGTCGCTTTTAGGCGGCTCGAGCAAATCAAAATACGCAGGCAGCAGCTCGACGAATCTCTGCGTTCCCGTCGATTCTTCCATCAGGTCGAAGGTTGTTGTGAAGTCATTCTCGCCCCTGTGTTCTAGTGAGAGTTTCTCGAGGCTGGAGAATTGCCCATTCTTAAATTTAATAAAGAGTATTTGCCGATTACCGTTTGGCGATATTGACAAAAACTGCATTCCTCCAGTGAAATCCTCCATTTCCTTGGGGAGATGCTTAAGCACTTCTCGTTCGTATTTTGAGATTAGGTCTTCGTCCTCAATCTTCTTTGAGACGAGCCTGCACGCTCCCGTATTGTATCTGGACAGATACCTACTTGCGAAATCGTTGAACCGATCGTCAACGAGCATTTTCGGATAGTTTCCATAGCGCCCACCGATACTGATGGTTTTTAGCGAGTAGCGGAACCAATCATAAAAAGGCTTGAATTCTTCGGAATTTTGTTCAACGGCATTGTGCAGGAACAGCTGATTAGCTCTGGTATTGCTTGCAATGAAAAAGAGGTTATCGTTCTTGATGCCGTCGCCTATTGTAATCGGCTGGCCGATAGTCCTGTCGAACAGGGTTTCCTCGTCTTTGGTGCGTATTTTTATGAGGCTTTCGGTTAGGACAGAGCTGCGACTTAGGGCAACGCAATAGCGGTAGATACGGTTTTCTATAAGGAATTCGATAGCGAATTCGGTTGGCTGGTATGGCGAATCGGCATTAAGGGCAAAGGGACTGAGCGGTATTGACTCATCGATTTCGGTGCCCCAAACGACAAGGTCTCGCAAGAAGGAAATCGCTTCGAACAATGATGTTTTTCCTGAAGCGTTGGCTCCGTAGAGGGCAGCGAGAGGCAAAACCTTTGTTGTTCCATACATTTTGGGTAGACGAGTTACGCCGTTTGAGCAGCGTCTTTCTTTCGATGCCCTCATGGACAGTTCGATTTCATCTCTGAAGCATTGCCAATTCTTGACTTTGAAATCCAAAAGCATTTTTAGCCTTGTCTAAGTAAAGATGGATGTTTGCTTGTGTAGAGATAGTATAACAAGTAAAACGGAATCTTCGATAAAACTAAAAATAATGTTGCGAACATACGTATGATGAAGTATTTTGAATATGCAATTTGACGAAAATTGCGTTTAAAAAGAAACGAGCTTTGCTGCAACAAAGCTCGTTTCGTGCCGGGTCCCTTCTAAAGAACCGTTGTCAACTCTAGCACCCGGCCTGGAATTGGACAACAGAAAGGTGAGCCAATATGGCTAATCAATTCGTGACTCATCGCGAAGATGGGCGATGGCAAGTTAAAGCCGAGGGCGCGTCGCGTGCGACGCAAATCTTCGATACTCAGCGAGATGCGATTGTGCGCGCAAACGAAATTGGTCGCAATCAGCGTTCCGAAGTGACGGTTATGGGAATGAATGGCCAAATTCGTCAGAAACAATCGTACGGCAACGACCCTTGTCCGCCTCGGGATAGGCGATAGAGGTGATGTTGGGGATTTCTGATCAGCCGTCTAACCTTGCTGCGGTTAATTGTTAATCCTGACATCTTGTCATGAAGGTGCTTCCCATGGCGGTGGGCGCTATCGATATTAAAGCGCACCTCTCGCTGTGCTTGAAGGCTCGCATAGAGCCTCGCAAAAGAGCAAGTATTTAGCAAGATGCGTTAGGGACTGATGTCCCATTTTGCCGAATTGAATAGCGATTTGCAAAGGCGGTGTCACTTGCTTGGCCCCGCCTTTGGTTTGGGCTTGTCATTAGTTGCAATGGAAAGGTGAAGGGAAAGATGAATGAATATATTGTATTGCTGAATCCAGAGAACGAACAATCTGCCGGTTTGGTAGAGTCGTTGGCAATGGCTTCTGAAGAATACAGAAGAGTTTTTATTAATGCCGTCGCAATCTATTCCGAAAAAAACATCGACGAAATAAGGGAATGGCTGTTTTCTGTTATTGGCCGTCCGGAAGAATACCTTGTCTGCGAGTCGAAGAATGTTATCGCGGAGGGAAATTTCTAATTATGGGGACGCTGCGAACAACCTGCAGCGAATAAAACGCCTCCTGTCGCGCCCTGGCTGCGGAAAAGGGAACATAAAGCGCGTGTTGCCTGCAATCTAAGGTTCACTTATGGAGGAGTTGAGCAGAAGAAAATCCTCTAGATTTACCTCAACTCTGATTTAATCTGGGGCTTTCATATATCGCTCAATGTGCACGAGTTTATCTCGGGGTCCTTCGTAGGGGAAACTTTTTACAAAAGGATCTAGCGAGTCGTTCCCTCCTGGAATCGCATTGGCGCGGTGCGGCGACGCCTGCTACTTTATTGAGGCCAATCCTACCGGTGAGTGGTGCTGGCTCCAAGAATCGACCGGTGTTGGGATTTGTCCGTCGATTGTTGACGCACTGATGGGCGGAGGCGCGCAGTGAGGGGAGAAGAGGGGAGCCGCGAGGCGGAAAAAAGAAATAAATGGCCAGACCGGCAGGCTGCGGTTGACGTCCTTTTCCCTATGATTTCGACCTTCTTGTCTAAGAGAAGGATTATCGAGAAGATTGGCAGCTTGGAGGAGGCCGAGGGTGCGGAAATTGATTTCCAATCCCATCTTTCTTTCGCGTATCTGCGAGATATAGACGACGACAACAACGTCCTGGAGAACAAGTACGGCGACGCCCTGGAGCATAAGAAACAGCTCGAAGACAAGGCAAAGTCCCTCGTTGCCCTTACAACGATATCTGCGACGATGATGCTCGGCCTCGGCTCCACCGCTTCAAGCATGTTCGGGGGGATTGTTCAGTTGCCAGCCAGAGTGATTCTCGCAGCCGTGATGATATTCTCGGCTTTCTATATGGTCGCGGTGGCTATCAGCTCGATTAGCGTCTTCGCATCCCTCAACAAAGCATACCTTGTTGATGACCCTGGCCGCTCGACGGGAGATGGCATCAGGCTGGCCATCATGCAGAACGGATACCAGAACATCCTCCGCAACAATTATTTGAGTCTGTCGTTCGACTGTCTGAAGAGGTCGCTCGGCAGCCTTTTCGTGGTTTTTCTTGCAATGGTTGTCTCTGCATGAGAAACGCAGTGGGACACGTGCTAGCGATGGGCATGCCGGTGGCAATACCCCAGGCCTTCTTCGGGGCAGGGGCGAACGGCCATCCGGAGGCGCCCGATTGGCGGCCCCTCGGGGCTTGCCCGTATCGTATAGGCAATGCGCCGAATGCTCGCCACCGAAGTTTATCGGCGGCTTGTCTCAGGTCGTAATAGGGCCAAGTTCGGTGCTGTCAATTGTTGCATAAGACTCTTTCTGTCGCGACATCGCTTAAATTCGCATGAACCTATTTCGAAAATAAAGTGTGATTACCCTCGAAAATCGAGTATGATACTCCTCGAAAACAAAGTATTCCCACTTCAAATAAGGAAGATAGGCCATGGTCGCATATGGAACCGAAAAGCCCCAGGCGTATCGCCCGCGTCTCGTCGACGAACGCTTGCAGAGGCTGCTCTCCACCTTCGGCGCAGTCGAGATCCGCGGTACCAAGTGGTGCGGCAAGTCCTGGGCGGCGCTGGCGTTCGGCGAGAGCGTCGTGCATCTGGACGACCCTAATGTTAAGGCGTTGGCTGAGGCTGACCCTATGCTGGCGCTGCAGGGCGCGCACCCTCACGTCGTCGATGAGTGGCAGGAGGTTCCCTCCACCTGGGATGCCACACGCCGCGCGGTCGACGCGGCCGGCGGCGAACGCGGCCTGTTCATTCTCACGGGCTCTTCAACCCCGGCCAAGGACGCCGTTACCCACAGCGGTGCCGGGCGCATCGCCCGCGTGGACATGAGCACCATGACGTTGTGGGAGCGTGGCCTGTCCACGGGCTCGGTGTCGCTGTCTGGGCTGTTCGGGGATGTATTCAATCCATCGGCATGCGAAACGTCGCTGGCGCCTTTGGCCGATGCCATATGCTGCGGCGGCTGGCCCGCCCTCGTCGGGGCCGATGCCCAGACGGCCGCAGAGGTCGTCGACCAGTACCTCGATGCCATGTTCGAGGTCAGCGTCCCCAAGAAGGGCGGAACGCCCGACATGGCGCGGCGCATCGTGAGTTCGCTCGCGCGCAACGTCGCCACGGCCGCCACCCTGCAGACCATCGCCCAGGACGCCTCGCTGGGAGACGAGGCCGGGGCGCCGGCGGCGTCCACCGTCACCTCCTATTTGAACATGCTCGAGGACATGTACGTCATCGAGGGTCTGCACGGCTGGGACGCCCCCGTAAAGGCCAAGTCGCGCCTGCGCACCAAGCCCAAACGCTACTTCGCCGACCCGTCCATCCCGGCCGCAGCGCTCGGCATGGGGCCGGAGAGGCTGCTATCCGACGGGCAGACCTTCGGCCTCCTCTTCGAGTCGCTGTGCGTCCACGACCTGCGGGCCTATACCGCGTGCTTGCCGGGCGCCCACCCGGGGTCGCTTCGCTACTACGGCGATTCGGACGGGCTGGAGGTCGACGTCGTCATCGAGCTTCGCGACGGTCGCTGGGCAGCGCTGGAGATCAAGCTCGGCGAGGCCAAGGTGCCCGACGGCATCAGGAGCATCGAGCGCTTGCGCGAAAAGGTCGCCTCCAACCCGGCGGCCCGCAACCCCAAGCCCGAGTTCTGCGCTGTTGTCACCGCGACGTCTCCCTTCTGCCGCTACGACGCCGCCCATGACGTCTACGTTTTCCCCATTACCGCTTTGCGGCCGTAAGCGCAGTTGTCGACCCGAATGCAAACAGGGGGCGGAGGTGCGTTCGCTGCGATAAGGCTCGATACGCGGGATGCGGACAAACTGTTTGCCCGCATCCCCTTACCGTCAGCAGGGCATTTCCGTAGAATATAAGAGCTCGCTGGGGACTGCGGCGGAAATCCTGGACCGTTTGGGATCAGGCGATTTGGAGCGGGAAGGATAAACTGGACTTTCTTTTAAGGACCCTCAAGCGTATTGCCGCTCGTATTCCACTGGAGACATGTAGCCCAGGGTGGAAT
>OIXV01001286.1_pt1 | contig 22454 bp, 15 predicted proteins | sample 1587771 | NCBI WGS metagenome assembly OIXV01 (sample SAMEA3888893, study PRJEB22519) | human gut metagenome | biome: human gut; feature: human-associated habitat; material: faeces | place: Denmark | collected 2010
CGCCGGAGCGGTGCTTAAGCCGTAAGGCGGGAATTGTGCGGTGTTGCCTTAAATTGTCTGGCGTAAAGCCTGGCTGCCATTACTTCATCAGGTCGCAAACCAGCTGTGCGTAGGCAACGGGGTCTTCCAGCGGCAGGCCCTCAATCAGCAGGGCCTGGTCGTACAGCAGCTCGGCGTACTTATTGATCTTGTCGGTGTCACCGGCCTCATGAGCGGCTTTCAACGCACCGAACACGGCGTGGTTGGGGTTCAGCTCCAGCACCTTGGTGCTCTCCATGCCCTCGCCGCCGGCAGGCATCTTGCGCAGGATCTTTTCCATCTCCATGGAAATACCGCCCTCGCTGGAAAGCGATACCGGGTGATCCTGCAAAGTCGGGTTGACCTTCACATCTTTGATTTTGCCGTTCAGGGCCTTCTTGATCTCCTCAAACAGGTCCTTGTTTTCGGTTGCGGTCTCCTCGGCAGCCTTCTTTTCATCCTCGGTTTCCAGGCCCAGATCGCCGGAGTTGATGTTTTTGAATTCCTTTTCCTTGTAGTCGTGCATGATCTGCAGGCAGAATTCATCCACATCCTCGCTGCACAGCAGCAGGTCATAGCCCTTGCTCAGCACCAGCTGTGCGTTGGGCAGCTTGCCCAGGCGGGCCGCCTCGTCACCAGCGGCAAAGTAAATGGCCTTCTGGCCTTCCGGCATCTTCTCAATGTATTCATCCAGCGTGATGAGCTTCTGCTCCTTGGCAGAATAGAACATCAGCAGGTCGGAAAGCAGGTCCTTGTGCATACCGTAATCGCCGTAAATACCAAACTTGATCTGGCGGCCAAATGCTTTCCAGAAGGTTTCGTACTTTTCGCGGTCGTTCACCAGCATGGCGTGCAGTTCGTTTTTGATCTTCTTTTCCAGGCTGTTGCGGATCAGCTTTACCTGGCCGTCCTTCTGCAGCGTTTCACGGCTGATGTTCAGGCTCAGGTCCTCGCTGTCCACAACGCCCTTGATAAAGCTGAAGTAATCCGGCAGCAGGTCAGCGCATTTTTCCATGATCATAACGCCGGAAGCGTACAGGGCCAGGCCCTTCTCGTACTCCTTGGTGTAATAATCATACGGCGTCTGGCCGGGCACAAACAGCAGGGCGGTGTAGGTTGCGGTGCCCTCGGTGCGGCTGGTAATCACGCGCAGCGGGTCGGAATAATCCATGAACTTGCTCTTGTAGAACTCGTTGTATTCTTCCGGCTTTACATCTTTCTTGTCGCGCTTCCAGATGGGCACCATGCTGTTCAGGGTTTCCAGCTCGGTGTAGGTTTCGTACTCCGGCTTATAGTCGTCACCGGCGTCCTCCGGCTTCGGCTTCTGGCGGCTCTTTTCGCGGTACATGGTAATGGGGTAGCGGATGTAATCGCTGTACTTCTTGACCAGGCCGGAGATGGTGTACTCGTCCAGATATTCGCTGTATTTGTCGGTTTCGGTGTCCTCTTTCAGCACCAGGGTGATCTCGGTGCCAACTTCCGGTTTTTCGGCTTCGGTCAGGGTGTATCCCTCCACGCCGGAGGACGACCACTGCCAGGCTTCCTCGCTGCCCTCCGCGCGGGAAACAACGGTCACCTTGCTGGCAACCATGAAAGCAGAGTAGAAGCCAACGCCGAACTGACCGATGATGTCAATATTCTCGTTCTGGTTGCTTGCCTTAAAATCCTGGCTGCCGGAGCGGGCAATGGTGCCAAGGTTCTTTTCCAGCTCATCCTTAGTCATGCCAATGCCGTTATCGCTGATGGTCAGGGTGCGGTTCTCTTTATCGGCTGCAATATGAATGTGCAGGTCTTCTTTTTTTACGTTGATGGAAGTATCCGTCAGGCTCTTGAAATACAGCTTGTCGCAGGCATCCGATGCGTTGGAGATCAGCTCGCGCAGGAAGATCTCGCGGTTGGTATAAATAGAATTGATCATCAGGTCAAGCAGCTTTTTGCTCTCGGCCTTAAACTGATGCATTGCCATAGTTACAATGACCTCACTTTTATATATTTTATAGTTTAGCACTCGCGTGCTTTAAGTGCTAAGCATATATTAGCACTCTTACCCGCAAAGTGCAAGTCCTGATTGCCCTTTTTACAAAAAGTTAAAAAACTGTATGTAAAATACAGAAAAAGGCTTTTCAAAGCACATTTTTTGCGCTATCCTAATAACTGTATCTTCATATTTATCATTAGGAGCCTGATGTTATGAAATTTGTAGAATATAAACTTGCCACCGGTGCCATGCTGACCGGCTACCTGCGTGACGAAACCACCGAAATGCCCAGCTACAACACCCGCCCGGCAGTGCTGATCCTGCCCGGCGGCGGCTACCGCTACTGCTCCGCGCGCGAAGCGGACCCTGTTGCCGTCCAGTTTTTGCAGGCCGGCTACCATGTGTTCACCCTGATTTATTCCACCGACCACGCCCCGCTGCTGTGGCAGCCGCTGACCGAAGCCGCGTCCGCCATCCTGTACCTGCGCCGGAATGCGGCGGATCTGCGCATTGCGGCGGATAAGATCACCATCGTTGGCTTTTCTGCCGGTGCCCACCTGGCGGCTTCCACCGCCCTGCTGTGGGATGCAGCTCCCGTGCAGCAGGCCCTTGGTATTACCGGAACCGAAGCCCGCCCCAATGCGGTGGTGCTGGGGTACCCCGTTATCACCAGCGGCAAGTTTGCCCACCGCGGCTCTTTTGAGAACCTGTGCGGCGCGGATGAAGCCCTGCTGCAGACCATGAGCCTGGAAAACCAGGTGCGCCCCGATGTGCCGCCTTTCTTCATCTGGCACACCGTGGAAGATCAGGCTGTGCCCGTGGAAAACAGCCTGCTGCTGGCAGGCGCCCTGAAAGAGAACAACGTGCCGTTTGAGCTGCACCTGTTCACCCATGGCGGCCATGGCTCCAGCACCTGCACCAACGAGGTCAACACCCCTAACAAGCATAACAACGCCTGGCTGCCCCTGTGCATGGGCTGGCTGGGGGAGACCCTGGATTTTACCCTGTGATTTGAACAGCCCCATTAAGAAGCTGTTTTTGTAACCCTATTATTAAGGAGGTTATACCATGAAGATCATGTTTTATGCCCTCCGTCCTTTCGACGAGCAAGCCTATTGTGAGCCATACAGCAAACAGTACGGCATTGATTATGCCTATACCGCAGAGGTCCCCACGCCGGATAACCTGGAACTTGCCAAAGGCTGCGATGCCGTCAGCACCAACCCCTGCCTGATTGCACCGGAATATCTGGAAGCCTGGGCCGCGATGGGGGTCAAATTCCTACCCTGCCGCAGCATTGGCTATGACCATATCCCGCAGCAGAAAGCCAAGGAGCTTGGCATGCGCATCTCCCATTCCTGGTATCCGCCGGCAGGTGTGGCCGATTATGCCATTATGCTGATGCTGATGTGCAACCGCAAAGTGGGCCAGATTCTGCGCCGTGCCGATGCCCAGGATTATTCCTTAAGCGGCAAGATGGGCCGCGACATCACCCGTATGACGGTGGGGGTGATCGGCACCGGCAACATTGGCCGCACTGTGCTGCGCCACTTGAGCGGCTTTGGCTGCAAGCTGTTGGCTTACGACCTGTACCCCAACGATGAAGCCCGCCAGTATGCGGAGTATGTGGACCTGGATACCCTGTACAAGAGCTGTGATATCATCACCCTGCACACCAACGCCACCGCCGCCAACCGCCATATGATCGATGCCGACGCTATTGCCAAGATGAAAAACGGCGTTGTGCTGATCAACACCGCCCGCGGCACCCTGATTGACCCGGAAGCGCTGATAAACGGGCTGGAAAGCGGAAAGATCGGCGCAGCCGGCCTGGACGTTGTGGAAAACGAGAACGGCCTGTTCTACTTTAACCACATGGGCGATGCGTTGCAGAACCGCGAACTTGCCATGCTGCGCAGCTTCCCGAATGTGATCTTTACCCCGCACACCGCGTTTTATACCGATGTGAACGTGGCCAGCATGGTGGAAAGCGCCTTTAAGGCTGTGCGTGCCATGGCGGATGGCGAACAGACCCCACTGGAGGTGCGCCTGTGACAGAACCGGGCCGTGCCGAATCTGCCGCTGCGCTGGCCAAGTGCCCGCGGCTGGCGGCAGGGGAGCCATTTGACTTTGTCTGTGCAGGCTGCGGGGACTGCTGCCGTAACCGGCGGGACCTGGTGCTTTCCGGTTATGACCTGTACCGCATTGCCCGCCGCCTGGGCCTGCCCCCGCGCTTGATGGCGGATGCTTTTTGCAAGCAGGAGTTTGCCCCGCAGACACTTTTGCCTGCCGTGGTGCTGCGCCCCAATGCCCGCACAGGCAACTGCCCCTTTTTTGAGGCCGATGCCTGCACCATCCACGCCGCCCGCCCGCTGGCCTGCGCTCTTTACCCGCTGGGCCAGGCCATTGACCCGGCAACAGCCGCCATGGAATATTACGTGCAGCTGCCATTGTGCGGTGCCCGCGTATCCGCGCAGGAACAGCGCACCCTGCAAAATTACCTGGACGATGCCGCCATCACCGCCCGCGCCGGGATTGACGCCCGGTGGGCTGTGGTGTGTACCCAGCTTTCGGATAAGCTGCAGCAGGCAGGCGGACGCGAAAACCCGCGCTACCTGCCCGCCGCCCGCCGCATTGCACGCGCCCTGTATTTTGATTATTCCATCCAGGATGATTTTTACCCCCAGTTCAACGCCAACACCCAGGCGCTTTGGCCGCTGCTGGATAAAATGCTGTGAGATCAACCATCAGCGGCTCGGTAAGCGAGACATTGATGTATGCAAGAACAGAAAATAAAATATGACGGTGTATTATGAAGAGGAGGGAAAACTATGGCACCCAAACTGTTATGCGGCCTGCTGCTGACGTTGGTTGGCCTTGTGTTTTCTTCGTTCTGCTTTATCTATGCCGTTATGAACCCCTGGAACTATAATGGCATTAACGGCCTGCTGGGCAGCTTTTTTGGTACCCAAACGCTGGTGCCGTTCATCATCTCCACAGCGGCCATGTGCGCGGGGCTCATCCTCTGCTTCTATGTGGCGTTCCACAAGGACAATAAGGATAAATAACCTGAAGCCATAATAAAATCATAAAGCAGCAGCCCCCGCACCGATGATTTTGTGCGCACATCGGTACGGGGGCTGCTGTCTATTATAAAACGGATGTTAAGAAAATGGCTTGTTACAGGTTGGTGTAGCCCATCAGGCTCTTATCCACCTCGGCGGCGGCATCGCGGCCTTCGCGCAGGGCCCAAACAACAAGGCTCTGGCCGCGGCGCATATCGCCGCAGGTAAATACATGGGGCACGTTGGTGGCGTACTTAGTATCGGCAACGGTGCCGCGCTTGGTCAGGTCAACGCCAAACGCTTCGGCCACATAGGGCTGGCAGCCGGTAAAACCGGCGGCAATCAGCACCAGGCCGCACTCGATGGCAAATTCTTCACCGGTGGGCACCATGGCGCGGCGGCTGGTGGCTTCATCCACCACTTTGCTTTCCAGCTTGGCAATCAGCGCACCGCAAACCTGACCGGCTTCGTCCTTATAGAACTCTTTGACCGTGGTCTGGTAAATGCGCGGGTCGCTGCCAAACACGGCAATGGCTTCCTGCTGGCCGTAATCGGTTTTCAGCACCTTGGGCCATTCGGGCCAGGCGTTGGCGGCGGTGCGTTCTGTGGGCGGGCAGGGCATCATTTCCAGCTGGGTCACGCTTGCGCAGCCCTGGCGGATGGCGGTGCCGACACAGTCGTTGCCGGTATCGCCGCCGCCGATGACCAACACCTTTTTGTCCTTGGCACTCACGGCCTTGCCATCGGAAAAGCCGGAATCCAGCAGGCTGCGGGTCACGCTGGTCAGGTAATCCACGGCAAAGTAGATCCCCTGTGCATCGCGTCCCGGGGCGTTGATGTCACGCGCCTGCTTGGCACCGCAGGCCAGCACAATGGCATCGTGTGCATCCAGCACATCCTGGGCAGGGGTGCTGCCGCCAACATCGGCGCAGGTTACAAAGTCAATGCCCTCGGCCTTCATAATGTTCACGCGGCGGTCAATGACCTGCTTTTCCAGCTTCATGTTGGGGATGCCGTACATCAGCAGGCCGCCCACGCGGTCCTCACGCTCGTATACGGTCACTTTGTGGCCGCGCTTGTTCAGGTAATCGGCAACCGCAAGGCCGGCAGGACCGGCGCCTACCACGGCAACGGTTTTGCCGGTGCGGGTCGGGGGCGGGCAGGCGGTCAGCAGGCCGGATTCATAGCCATATTCTACAATGGCGTGCTCGTTCTCCTTCACGGTAACAGGGCTGCCGGTAGTGTAGCCGCAGGTGCAGGCAGCTTCGCACAGAGCGGGGCATACCCGGCTGGTAAACTCCGGGAAGCGGTTGGTGGCGCGCAGGCGATGTACAGCCAGATCCCACTTGCCCTGGTAGACCAGGTCGTTCCATTCGGGGATCAGGTTGTTCAGCGGGCAGCCGCTTGCCATGCCGCCAATCATCATGCCAGCCTGGCAGAACGGTACGCCGCAATCCATGCAGCGGGCACCCTGCGCCTGCTGTTCATCCTGCGGCAGCGGGATGTGAAATTCGTTAAAGTTCTGAATACGTTCTTCGGGCGGCAGCTCCGTGCTGGTCTGCCGGGCAATTTCCATAAATCCTGTCGGTTTTCCCATCGTTTGCGCCTCCCTTATTTGTTAGCAGCGTTCTTCATTGCATAGAACGCTTCGATCTGTGCCTGCTCGCTGTCCTCGCCCTTTTCTTCCATCTGGGCAATCAGGCGCAGCATCTTGTCATAGTCATGGGGCAGGACCTTTTTGAACTTGGGCAGATACTCGCCAAAGTTATCCAGGATTTCCTTGCCGCGGGGGGAGCCGGTGGCTTCCACATGTTCACGGATCAAATCCTTCAGCAGCGAAACATCATACTTGTGTTCCACCGGCTCCAGGCTGACCATATCCTTGTTGACGCGGGTGTAGAAATCCCAGTCCTCATCCAGCACATAGGCGATGCCGCCGCTCATGCCAGCTGCAAAGTTTTTGCCGGTCTTACCCAGCACCACCACGGTGCCGCCGGTCATATATTCGCAGCCGTGGTCGCCAACGCCTTCCACAACAGCGGTAGCACCGGAGTTGCGCACGCAGAAACGCTCGCCAGCCACACCGTTGATGAACGCTTTACCAGCGGTTGCACCGTACAGGGCAACGTTGCCAATGACAATGTTCTCGCTGCGGTCATAGGTGACATCCTTGGGCGGGTAAACGATCAGCTTGCCGCCGGAAAGGCCCTTGCCCATATAGTCGTTGGAATCGCCAACCAGTTCCAAGGTCAGGCCAGCGGGGATAAAGGCACCAAAGCTCTGGCCGCCGTACCCGTTGCAGATCACATGGAAGGTATCTTCCGGCAGGGTGTTGCCAAACTTGCGGGTGATCTCACTGCCAAAAATCGTGCCGAACGCGCGGTCGGTGTTGCCAACTTCCAGTTCAACGGTCATCGGCTTGGGCTCTGCCATGTCAAAGCTCTTCTTGAACTTCTTCATCAGCACGCGCATATCCGGCGTTTTTTCCAGACCGAAGTTGTAAACATCCTTGGCGTTGAAGTGTACGCTGCTGTTTTCCACCAGCGGGTTTTTCAACAGGGCAGTCAGGTCCATCTCGCTTGCGCGGGAACCAGCCGGGGCATCCTTGACTTTCAGCAGGTCGGTGCGGCCAACCAGTTCATCCACGGTATGCACGCCCAGGCGGGCCATGTATTCGCGCAGATCCTCGGCCATAAAGCGCATAAAGTTGATGATGTATTCCGGCTTGCCCTTAAAGCGCTTGCGCAGCTCGGGGTTCTGGGTGCAGATGCCCATGGGGCAGGTATCCAGGTTGCACACGCGCATCATCACGCAGCCCATGGCAACCAGCGGGCCGGTGCCAAAGCCGAACTCTTCAGCGCCCAGCATGGCGGCAATGGCCACATCGCGGCCGCTCATCAGCTTGCTGTCAGCTTCAATGCGCACGCGGGAGCGCAGGCCGTTCATGATCAGGCTCTGGTGTGCTTCGGCAAGGCCCAGCTCCCACGGCAGGCCCGCATTGTGGATGGAGTTGCGCGGTGCAGCGCCGGTGCCGCCGTCAAAGCCGGAAATCAAAATCACTTCGGCGCCGGCCTTGGCAACGCCGGCGGCAATGGTGCCAACACCGGCTTCGCTGACCAGCTTGACGTTGATGGCAGCCTTGCGGTTGGAGCATTTCAGGTCATAGATCAGCTGGGCCAGGTCCTCAATGGAGTAGATATCATGGTGCGGCGGGGGAGAGATCAGGCCCACGCCGGTGGTGGAGTGGCGGGTCTTGGCAACCCAGGGGTAAACCTTGCCGCCGGGCAGCTGGCCGCCCTCGCCGGGCTTTGCGCCCTGTGCCATCTTGATCTGAATCTCACTGGCGGAAACCAGATACTTGCTGGTCACGCCAAAACGGGAGGATGCCACCTGCTTGATGGCGCTGTTGCGCTCGGTGCCAAAACGGTCTTCGGCTTCGCCGCCTTCGCCGGTGTTGCTCTTGCCGCCGATGCGGTTCATGGCAACGGCCATGCACTCGTGGGCTTCCTCAGAAAGGGCGCCATAGCTCATGGCAGCGGTCTTGAAGCGGTGTACGATGGAATCCACGCTTTCCACTTCGTCCAGCGGGATACCGGCGTCAGGATAATTGAAGTCCAGCAGGCTGCGCAGGTGCATGGCATCGCCGCCCGCGGCGTTCACGGCATCGGTATAAGCCTTGAACTTGTTGTAATTGCCGGTCCAGCAGGCCTGCTGCAGCAGGTGGATGGTCAGCGGGTTGTACAGATGATCTTCGGCCAGCTTGCCGCTGCGGAGCTTGTGCTCACCCAGGCTGGTCAGCTCCATGCTGATATCCAGACCCAGAGGGTCGAATGCCTGCTTGTGGCGGGCTTCCAGGTCGTTCTGGATGTCGCGGATGGTAATGCCGCCCACACGGCTGACGGTGTTGGTAAAGTACTTATCCACTACCTCGTTGCTCAGACCCAGCGCTTCAAAAATCTGGCTGCCCTGGTAGGACTGGATGGTGGAAATGCCCATCTTGGAGGCAATCTTGACGATGCCGGCCAGAACGGCTTTATTGTAGTCGTTCACGGCGGCATAGTAATCTTTGTCCAGCAGACCCTCATTGATCAGCTCGCCGATGGTCTCCTGTGCCAGATAGGGGTTGATGGCGCAGGCACCGTAGCCCAGCAGGGTGGCAAAATCATGAACCTTGCGGGGCTCACCACTTTCCAGGATCAGGGCCATGGCGGTGCGCTTGCGGGTACGAACCAGATACTTGGAAACTGCGCCCACAGCCAGAAGGCTGGGGATGGCGACATGGTACTCATCAATTTCGCGGTCAGACAAAATCAGGATGTTGGCACCATCGCGGTAGGCGCGGTCCACATCAACGAACAGGCGGTCAATGGCTTTTTCCAGATCGGTGTTCTTATAGTAGCAGATTGAGATGGTTTCCACCTTAAAGCCGGGAACCTTCATGGCCTTGATCTTCATCAGGTCGGTTTCGGTCAAAATGGGGTTGGTGATTTTCAGCACCTTGCAGTTCTCGGCGTCCTCTTCCAACAGGTTGCCCTGTGCGCCAACGTATACGGTGGTGGAGGTCACGATCTTCTCGCGCAGGGCGTCGATGGGCGGGTTGGTGACCTGGGCAAACATCTGCTTAAAATACTCAAACAGCGGGGGATGGGTGTGGCTCAAAACGGCCAGCGGGGTATCGCTGCCCATGGCACCGGCAGGCTCTGCGCCGTTCTTTGCCATCGGCAGGATCATGGTGGAAACATCCTCGTACTGGTAGCCGAATGCTTTCTGCAGCCGCACCAGCTCGTCATGCTCGTGGCTGGGCACACGCTCGTTGGGAATCTTCAAATCGGCCAGGTTGACCAGGTTGCGGTCCAGCCATTCGCCGTAAGGCTCGCGGCTGGCGTAATCGGCTTTCAGACTTTCGTCGTCCACCAGCTCACCCCTGGCGGTATCCACCAACAGCATTTTGCCGGGGCGCAGGCGGTCCTTGCGCACGATTTCTTCGGCGGGAATATCCAGCACGCCGACCTCACTGGAAAGGATCAGGCGGCCGTCTTTGGTGATATAGTAGCGGCTGGGGCGCAGACCGTTGCGGTCCAGCACAGCGCCCATCACATCGCCGTCACTGAACAGGATGGAAGCGGGGCCGTCCCACGGTTCCAGCATGGTGGCGTAATACTGATAGAACGCACGCTTTTTGGGGTCCATACTATGGTTGTTTTCCCACGGTTCGGGGATAGTGACCATAACAGCCAGCGGCAGCTCCATGCCGTTCATAACCATAAACTCCAGCGTGTTATCCAGCATGGCGGAGTCGGAACCACCCTGGTTCACAATGGGCAGAACCTTGGTCATATCCTCTTTCAGGTAGTTGGAACCAATGGTTTCCTCGCGGGCCAGCATGGTATCCACGTTGCCGCGGATGGTGTTGATCTCGCCGTTATGCAGGATAAAGCGGTTGGGGTGGGCGCGGTTCCAGCTGGGTGCCGTGTTGGTAGAAAAACGGCTGTGCACCATGCCGATGGCAGATTCATAATCTTCGCTCTGCAAATCGGGATAGAACAGGCGCAGCTCTTTAACCAGGAACATGCCCTTGTACACAATGGTGCGGCTGGAAAGACTGCACACATAAGTATCCTGGCTGGACTGTTCAAACACGCGGCGGGCAACATAAAGCTTGCGGTCAAAGTCAATGCCGGGCTTTACGCGGGCCGGGCGTTCCACAAATGCCTGCCAGATGCTGGGCATGCAGGAACGTGCCTTGTGGCCCAAAATTTCCGGGCAGGTGGGCACTTCGCGCCAGCCAAGGAAGTTGAGCCCCTCTTTTTTGCAGATGATCTCAAACAGCTTTTTGTCCTGGTTGCGGTTCAACTCTTCCTGTGGGAAAAAGAACATGCCAATGCCGTAGTCACGCTCGTTGCCCAGCGTAATGCCGGCTTCTTCGGCAGCTTTTTTGAAGAACTTGTGGCCGATCTGCAGCAGGATACCGACACCATCGCCGGTTTTGCCTTCGGCATCCTTACCGGCACGGTGTTCCAGGTGCTCCACGATCTGCAAAGCATCGTCGATCGTTTTGTGGGTTTTGCGGCCCTTGATATCCACAACTGCACCAATGCCGCAGTTGTCATGTTCAAACCGCGGATCATACAGCCCGGCGGGGGCCTTGCGCTCTGTAAAGTTTTCCATCCGTTTTTTGCTCCTTCCCGTAATTTCCTGCGGGGCCGGGCGGGAACGCACATTTCCCACCCTGGCATAGATACGAAAAAAGACGTTCCCCAACGGGTACACTAACCCGTTTGTGGGAACGTCTTTGTTCTTGTATGTACTATACCACACCAGTAGGGGAATGGCAATCATCAAACAAAAGATTTTTATGAAATTAACGCAAAAACCTTATTTGCTTTGCTTTGCAAGGACCAAACTTAATAAAATTAAGCTGCGGCAATAACTGCCGGGCAAAACGGTGTGTTATTTGCCGTTTGCAGCCTGCTGCTCTTTCAAAACAGCCAGGATCTCGGTCAGCAGTTCCTCCTGCGTCGGGGCCTTAGGGGCTTCCGGCTCGGCGGGCTTTTCTTCTTCATGCTTGCCCAGGTCCATGAGCTTGTTCATGGCTTTCAGCATACAGAACAGAACGAATGCCAGAATGATAAAGTTAATGACGGCAGAGATGAATGCACCGATGCCCAGGTTGATGTCAAACGGCAGGTGCAGCACAACATCACTGAAATCTGTCTGGAACAAAATGCCAATGATGGGGTTGATGATGTTGTCCGTCAAAGAAGTGACCAGCGTGGAGAATGCGCCGCCGATGAGAACACCGATGGCCATGTCCATCATGTTGCCTTTCAGGGCAAAAGCTTTGAACTCTTCCAGGAACTTTTTCATAATGTGTTTCCTCCTGTATGGATAAATTTTCAGGGCCATGCCCCACACAGGCTGCAAACGAGGCATGGTGCCCGGATTCCAAAATAAAAAAGTTACTTCAGCAGCTTGGCTACAGCGTCTGCTGCGCCGTCCAGATAATCCCCAGCAAAGGTTTCAATCATGCCGGCGTCCGCCTCTTTGGCAAATTCGGGGTTCAGCGGCATTTTGGCCAGCACGGGCAGGTGGTACTTTTTGCCGGTCTCGTCCACATGGCTGTCGCCAAACACGTTGATATGCTTGCCGCAGTCCGGGCAGAGCACATAGCTCATGTTTTCCACAATGCCAAGGATGGGAACCTTCATCATTTCGGCCATCTGCACAGCCTTGCCAACGATCATGCCGACCAGCTCCTGCGGACTGGATACAATAATGATGCCGTCTACCGGCAGGGTCTGGAACACGGTCAGCGGCACATCGCCGGTTCCCGGAGGCATATCGACAAACAAAAAGTCAACGTCGTCCCAGATCACTTCCTGCCAGAACTGCTTGACCGCACCGGCAATCACGGGACCGCGCCACACAACGGGGGCTTCCTCATCTTCCAACAGCAGGTTGATGGACATGATCTTGATGCCGGTGTGGCTTTCCACCGGGTTGATGCCGTCCTCGGTGCCCATGGCCGGGCCATGAACGCCGAACAATTTGGGGATGGAAGGGCCGGTAATGTCAGCATCCAGCACGCCGACCTTGTAGCCTTTGCGGCGCATGGAAACAGCCATCATGGCGCTGGTCATGCTTTTGCCAACGCCGCCCTTGCCGGAAACAACGCCGATCACTTTTTTGATGTGGCTTTTTGCGTGCGGCGGTTCATGCTGCGGCGCACGGCTGGAACAGTCAGCGTGGCAGTTGCTGCAATCGTGGGTACATGCTTCACTCATGTGGGTATAGCTCCTTTTATCTGTGCCGGGCGGGGCGCTGCAACTGCCCCGCTTCGGCACCGTTCTCCGTTTTGCGGCATGGGCCGCACTTTATTAGTGTACCGCGTCAGAGCACAAAATGCAAGTACTATCAAAACGAATAGCACGCCAAACCAGCAAAAATGTCCGAATTGTATGGGTGATACTTCTTCATAGAACCCTGCCATAAACCGCAGCAATGCAGAATATACTGGCTTTATACGGGCAAAGGGGGCGGCAAAAACGGCACTGCGGGGGAAAACCTATCTGAAAAATGCAGCACTGCTGACAGTGGCGGGCTTTGCGCTGCGGGCGCTGGGCATGGTGTTCCGGGTGTTTGTGGCTGCGCGCCTGGGGCCGGAGGGTATGGGCCTGTACCAGCTGATCTTATCCGTCTATATGGTGTTTGTTTCGCTGGCTTCGGCGGGCATCAATGTGGCGTCCACACGGCTGGGTGCGCAGTGCCTGACCCGTGGGCGCGGCATGGCCCCGACGCTGCGCAGCCTTGCGGCAACAGCGGCCGTATTGGGCACCGCCGCCATGCTGGCGCAGCTGGCGCTGGCGGACCCTTTGGCCCGCTTTGCCCTGCATGATTCCCGCGCGGAGCTGGGGCTGTGTACGCTGGCCCCCAGCCTGCCGTTTATTGCAGCGGCCGGGGCGCTGCGGGGGTGCTTTTTGGCGCGGCGAAGGGTGGAACCGAATATCATTGCCCAACTGGTGGAGCAGACCGTGCGGATGGCCGTGGCCGCATTGGCGCTGGTAAAGCTGGCCCACTGGGGCGCGGCTTACGCTTGCTGTGCGGTGCTCATCGGCAATACTGTCAGCGAGGCGGTCTCCTGCGGCATTATGGCGCTGTTTGCCCGGCAGGAACCGAGCTTCCGCCCATGCGCCGATGACCCGCCCCGCGGCTATACCAGCCGGGAGCTGTGGGAAATTGTGCTGCCCGTGACCGGCAGCCGGTTGGTGGCCAGCGCTTTGCAGGCAGGGGAAAGCGTGCTGATCCCCGCCTGTCTTGCCGCTTACCTTGGCACCCGCGCCGAAGCCGTGGCGCAGTATGGTTCCTTAAAAGGCATGGCACTGCCGCTTATCTTTTTTCCGCTCTCGGTGCTGGTGGCACTTTCCGGCCTGCTGATGCCGGAGATCACCCGTGCCCACACCGCCCGGGATACCGCTGCCCTGCGCCGCCTTGTGCGGCTTGCCATGGGGTTGACAGGTGGGTTCTCGCTGTTGGTGGGGGCCGCGCTGGTGCTGTTTGGCAAGGATGCCGCCATTTTGCTCTATCACGATGCCCAGGCGGGCCGCTATGTGCAGGTACTGGGCTTTGTGGCGCCCTTTATGTACCTGGAAAGCATGGTGGATGCGATCTTAAAAGGCATGGGGGAGCAGCTGGCGACCTTCCGCTATTCGGTGCTGGATTCCATTTTGCGCATTGCAGGCATTTTGTGGCTGATGCCGCAATACGGTATGCCGGGCTTTCTGGCGGTCATGACAGCCTCTAACCTGCTGACCTGCGGGCTGAATACGGGGAGAATGGTGAGGCAATTAAGGAGGGAGGAAGTCGGAACTGAGAGGGAAATTAGGAATTAGAAATTGGGCGGAGAGGAGACAGGAAAAATAAATAATGGCAATGCCGCATAATTCTAAGTGCCGATACGGCGAGCGAGGTGCGGCAGATGCCAAGCCAAAAGCGCAGATAATACTGGATGTCTTATCGAGCATTTTGGCAACGCAGATGCCGTGCCGCAGCTGCCGGAGCGGTGCTTAAGCCGCAAGGCGGGAATTGTGCGGTGTTGCCAATAATGAATAATGGTGGCGGATCGCGGTGTGCCGCTCAGAAAATATTGGGTTTGTTATGTGTTGGAAACAGGCGGCAGATAATAGAACGCTCAAAACCGTTCCCTATAAAATCACAAAAATCACCCCGCCGCGGGAAACTTCTGCCCCAACGGCGGGGTGGCTCTGCATTATATATTTTATATCGGATAGCGTCCGCTTTTCCATCACAGCGTCTGCCCGCTGACCAGCCCGTTCCACAGGCGGTAATAAATGCCTTTCTTTGCCAGCAATTCCTCGTGGCGGCCCTCTTCCTCAATGCCGGATTTGCCCAGCACCAGAATGCGGTCAGCGTTTTTGATGGTGGTCAGGCGGTGGGCAATCGTCAGCGTGGTGCGGCCCTTGGCCAGCTTATCCAGGCTTTGCCCAACCAGAATCTCACTCTCGTTGTCCAGCGCGCTTGTGGCTTCGTCCAGCAGCAGGATGGGCGGGTTCTTCAAAAATACCCGCGCAATGCTGATGCGCTGTTTCTGCCCGCCGGAAAGCTTGACCCCGCGTTCGCCTACATAGGTATCATACCCGTCTTTCAGCTCCCGCACAAAGCCATCAGCACCGGCCAGCCTGGCGGCGGCAATGATCTCCTCCCGCGTGGCACCCGGCTTGCCGTAAGCGATGTTTTCGGCCACCGTGCCGCTGAACAGGTAAACATCCTGCTGCACCACGCCAACGGCATTGCGCAGGCTGCTCAGGGTAACATGGCGGATGTCCTGCCCGTCAATCAAAATATCGCCGCCGGTCACATCATAAAAGCGAGGGATCAGGTTGCACAGGGTGGTCTTGCCGCCGCCGGAAGGCCCAACCAGCGCCAGATTCTCGCCGGGGCGGATGTTCAGGTTTACATGACGCAGCACCTTGTTATGGTCGTCCGGGTATTCAAAGCTCACATCGCGGAACTCAATGCCGCCTTTTTCCACCTGCAGCGGTTTGGCGTCGGGGGCGTCAGTGATCTCAACGGGGGTATCGATAATGTCAAAAAAGCGCTCAATGCCGGTCACGCCGCGCTGGAACTGCTCGGCAAACTCCACAATGCGGCGGATGGTGGCAATCAGAGTGGAAACATACAGCACATAGGCAACCAAATCGCCAGCGCTGATGGTGCCATATACCAGCGAAAGGCCGCCTGCCACAATGACCACCAGATACATCAACCCGTCAAACAGCCGGGTGGAGGTGTTGAACGCGGCCATGGCATGGTAGGTTTTCTTCTTGATGGTCTGGAACGCGGTGTTGCCCTGCTCGAACTTTTTGTTCTCTTCCTCTTCCGCGGCGAACGCCTTCACAACCCGCTGGCCCAGCAGGCTGTCCTCAATCGAAGCGTTCAGCTCGCCGATCTGGAAACGCTGGCGGCGGAACGCGGCGCGAAGCTTCAGGTTCAGCTTGATGGATACAACCGCCATCAAGGGCACGCAGGCAAACACCACCAAAGTCAGCGGTACGCTGGCCCCGCACAGGATGATGAACGAAGCCGCAATTTTGATGCCCGCAATAAAAAATTCTTCCGGGCAGTGGTGGGCGAATTCGGTCACATCAAACAGGTCGTTGGTAATGCGGCCCATGATCTGCCCAACTTTGGTATTGGAATAATAAGTGTGGCTCAACCGCTGCAGGTGGGCAAAGGCATCCCGCCGCATATCGGTCTCAATGTAAACGCCCATGATGTGGCCGGTGCCGGACATAAAATACTGTGCGGCACCATCAATCAGCCGTAAAATGAGATACAGCAGGGCGAGCTTTAACACCGCATCAACCGTCAGCACAATGCCGGGATCGGTGGCGGCGTTGGTTAGGTAGCTCATAATTTTAGGCAGCACGATATCACACAAAGTGGTCAGTGCGGCACAGAACAAATCAAAAATCAAAATGCGTTTGTATCGCATCAGGTAAGGGGCAAACCGGCGGATCAGCGCCGGGGTGCCAATGTGCTGCTGGCTGGGGTCATTCATAAGATTAAGTTCCTCTTCTTTTCAAAAAATCAAAAATAAATGCAATCAAAAAATCAGGGTTATTCCTGCGGAGCTTCCGGTTCCTGTGCAGGAACCTCGGTGGGGGCTTCGCTGGCAGGCTCGGTTTCCTGCGGCGGCTCCGGGTCAGGGGCCGGTTCCGCGGTAATTACCGGCTCCGGTGCACCCGTCGGTTCGGGCTCCGGCGTAATGACAGGTTCCTGCGTAGGCTCCGGGGTAATTATCGGCTCTGGTGTGACAACAGGTTCCGGCGTCTGGGTAACTGCCGGTGTCGGTGAAGGGGGTGACGTGGGCGAAGCTGTCGGCGTTGCGGTGGGCAGCGGTTCAATGGGCGCTGTTTTGATGTAGCCGCAGCGCTGGCAGGTGTAGGTCATCGCCCCGGCCACACCGGGTTGGGGCTGCAAGGTGATAACGCCCTTGTCATAGTCATGGCCCAAGGCGGGCAGTTCTTTTTCTTTTACCTTGCCGCAGATGGTGCACTTGACTTTTACGGTGCCGTATTCCAAACAGGTGGGCTCAATGCGGGTATCCTTTACTTCCACAAATTCATGTTCGTGTTCGTCCGGCTCAAAGTGTGCTGTCACAATCACGCCGTTGGCGTCCGCATTGCTGGGCACGGTAAAGCTCAGGGAAGAACTGCTGGAGGCCGCCCCCAGCGACGCCGTCCACCCGGCAAACTTCCAGCCTGCATCGGGTACGGCTTTCACGGTGGAGCAGGTGCCGCCCTTTTTCACTTTCTGGCTGGTGGAACCGCTGATGCTGCCGCCGGATGTGGCCACAAATTCCACCGGCACTTTAGCGCCGCGCACGGCGATCGGATCCGAGGAGATTAACCCCAGCGGTACGCCGTCCGGCTCCGGGATGGCGGCTGTGCTTTCGGGGCGACGGTCCTGCGTGACGTAAGCGTGGGTGCGCACATAAGTAAAATAGGCAGTGACAGCCTCTTTGGAAAGATGCACCCCGTCCGAAAGGGTATAGTCCTTTTTAGCCCAGCCGGTGGCGTCATCCCGCAGTACTTCGGCGGTGTTCAAAAATTTGTAGCCGTTCTCCTCGCACATCGTCACAAGGGCGGCGTTGTACGCATCTACCTGGGTCATGGTCAGGTTGGTGTTGTCCCGCTGCTGGTCCAGCGGGGGAATGGCGCTGACGATAATATCCGCATAGGGCCATGCTTTGGTGATGGCGGCCAGCCCCTCCCGGTACTGCGCGATGAACTTGGTGGCATCCGTGGAGCTGCCACCAAGGTTGTTGGAGCCGAAACCAATGATAATGCGTTTGGGCTGCAACTTGGCAACGGCATCCGGAATGGTGTACAGGGTGCTGTCTCCCTTGAACTTTTCGCATTTCAGGGTGGTGATGGAACCGGCCCCCATGCTGACCACGCCAATGTTGTTTTTCAGCGTGGAAAACGCCGTTCCGGTGTCATCGGCGTACATGGTGTAGCGCACGGTGTTGGAATCCCCAATGAACAGGGTGTCATCTACATAACTGCGCCCGGCATCTGCTGTCTGCGGCAGAATAGTGGGCACGGTGGTATCTGTTGGGGCGTGGGTGGCGGTGGCCTGAACAACGGCGGCAGTTGGGGCAACCGTGGCGGATGTTTCCGGCGTGGCGGTATGATCGGGCAGAACATCCTGCGGCTTGCTGCAGGCACACAGCGCAGCACACAGCGCCGCCGCAGCCAAAATTTTACCCCAATTCGGGCATTTCATGCGCTCATCTCCTTTTTAAGGCAATACCGCATAATTCTAAGTGCCGATACGGCGAGCGAGGTGCGGCAGATGCTAAGCCAAAAGCGCAGATAATACTGGATGTCTTATCGAGCATTTTGGCAACGCAGATGCCGTGCCGCAGCCGCCGGAGCGGTGCTTAAGCCGTCAGGCGGGAATTGTGCGGTGTTGCCTTAATATTCTTTTATGATACACCGAACCAAGCACCACTGTAAAGCGCTGAGTTGTAAAAAATGCGGCTAAAAAATGTGGCTATAGCATCGGCGGTATACAATAACTGGTTGTTATATAAGAAAAAAGGTTGTAAAAAGTAAGGAAATATGATATAATATTGTAAAATGGTGATGAAAAGAGAGGAACCTTTTATGGCCTCCAATCCCGAATTTGTTCAGTATATTGCGGACCAGCTTGCCCCGGCCGGGCAGGTGACCTACCACAAAATGTTTGGCGATTATGGCGTGTATCTGGACGGCAAAATGTTTGCCCTGGTGTGCGATGACCAGCTGTTCATCAAAATTACCAAAGAGGGGGCAGCCCTTGCTCCGCAGCTGCCCAAAGCCCCGCCGTATGATGGTGCAAAAGACTATTTTCTGTACGAGGATGTGGATGACCGGGAACACATGATTGCATTTGTGCAGGCCACCTGCCGCGAACTGCCCATGCCAAAGCCCAAAAAGAAGAAAGGAGCGACCTGACCGATGCCGTTTGACTATAAAAAGGAGTATAAGGAATTTTATCTCCCGCCCCAAAAGCCGCAGCTGCTGGAAGTGCCGCCCATGAACTATGTGGCGGTGCGCGGCCATGGTGACCCCAACGCGCAGGATGGAGAATATCAGGCGGCCATTGGTATGCTGTATGCGGTTGCCTTTACCATAAAAATGAGCTACAAAGGTACCCACCAGATCCCCGGCTATTTTGAATATGTGGTGCCGCCGCTGGAGGGCCTTTGGTGGCAGGAGGGGCAAAGCCGGGTCGATTACGCCCATAAGGAAACATTCTCTTGGATCGCCATGATTCGCCTGCCGGAGTTTGTAACCAAACAGGAGTTCGATTGGGCCGTGGCCGAAGCTGCCGCCAAGAAAAAGCTGGATCTCAGCAAAGTGGAGTACTTTACTTATGATGAGGGCCTGTGCGTGCAGTGCATGCACCTTGGCAACTATGATACCGAGCCCGCAACGCTCAACGCAATGGAGCAGTTTGCGGCGGAGCGGCACTATAAAATTGACTGCACCTCCGCTCGCCTGCACCACGAAATTTACCTCAGCGATCCCCGCCGCACTGCCCCGGAAAAATGCAAGACCGTTATCCGGGAACCAGTCTGCAAGGTGGAGTAAAGATCACCGGAAAGAGAACAAAATCAAAATAAAGACTGCCGTACCACCTGATCAATCCAGGGGGAGGGCAGTCTTTTGCAGTTACCGTGAAAAAACCGGCACTCCGGCTTGTTTGATTCTTGCGAAAGTCCTTTGCTTTCGGTCAAAAAAAGAAGGGACTAAGCCAGAATGCCTTGGTTTTCAAGGTCTTTCTGATTTAGTCCTGGGATCTCACAATGATTTTTCAAGATAATTGTTCCTATATTCTGCTTCGATCTCGGTCAGCATACGCTGGAAGCCGGGACGGTCGCAGTTCGTGCCGGAGCAGCCATCATCCACAAAGAATACCGGGTTCGGGAAGTGGTTCTTCTTGGCGTATTCCAGAAGGATAGCCTTCTGGAATAGGGATTTGTATAGACGAATGCCCTGCTTGCGTAAGCTGTGTTCCGTTTACGGCGCGGTCTTTCGTTTTGTTTGCAGATTTAGACGAACCGCAACGATTCAAGAACCGTATAGTTTTGCCAAGGAAAGTTGGCCGCAAAGAAAAAGACTTTGTGCTATACCGGCCCTCTCTGGGCGGGTGCGTTTGGATGCCTGATGGCAGCTCTGAACTTTCGGAATTCCAAAAACGACGGCGGCTAAAGCACACGGCATCGCGGTGCTGGACCAGCTGGGCTCGGCGGTTCTGGTGGGGCGGTACGCGGCGCAGCACCCGGTGCTGGAACAGCTGAACCAGAAACTGGAGGCGCGATCCGATACCTTGCGCCGCCGCATTGTCGTGTATGTGGAAAAGCGCATCCATCGCGCCTACCCGGAGGCCGCCCGGCGGCAGCCCACGGCAGTGCAGAAGGGGAAAGCCGACTTCCTCAGCGCGGCAGACCTGCTGTGGCTGTTTGTCATCGGGGCGTTTCTGGGCGACATGGTGGAGACCGTGTTCTGCCGCCTGACCGCCGGGGTGCGGATGAGCCGTTCCAGTCTGGTGTGGGGGCTGGCGCTGGCCATGGCTACCGTGCTGCTGCGGCAGAATCAGGATAAAAGCGACCGCTATCTTTTTGCCTTTGGCACAGTGCTGGGCGGCGTATATGAATATGTGTGCAGCGCTGTTACAGAGCTGCTGTTCGGTACCGTGTTCTGGGATTACAGCAAGTTCAAGTTCAATCTGGGCGGGCGCATCAACCTGCTGTACTGTTTTTTCTGGGGCATTGCGGCGGTGATGTGGATGCGCTACGGCTACCCGCTGGTGCTGAAGCTGATGAAAAAGGTGCGCAGCCATATCCGTCCGTGGATGACAGCAGCGCTGGCGGTATTCATGGCGGTGAATATGCTTACCAGCGCGCTGGCACTGGCGCGGTACGATGCCCGCACCAGCGGCGATGCGCTCAACGGCCAGCTGGAAGTGTTCCTTGACGAGCATTTCGACAACGCCCGCATGGAGCATATTTACCCCAACGCCCAAAAAGTGACCAAGGCAGAATAAATCCTATATTTTCCCTTGTGCTTTTGCTGGAAAACAGGTATAATATTCTCTGGATAAAAGGGAGTAAGGGGCGTACTTTAGTTGAAAAACGGGTGCGCTGTGCTGCAGCGACACCCCCGGCAGAAATGCCCGATGCAGTACCGGATGCTTGAGACTTTTATCACATTTTCCCGTTTTGGGCTGGATGTGATAAAGGCCTTTTTTTGTGCCTCTGCCGCTATTATTAAAAAAGGAGAGATATTATGCTGATCCCTGTTCTGTTATTTATCGTGGGTCTGCTGTGCCTGATCAAGGGCGGCGACTGGTTTGTGGACGGTGCCACCGGCATCGCCCGCCGCTTCCATGTGCCGGAGCTGCTCATCGGTGCCACGGTGGTGTCCATCGGTACTACCCTGCCGGAGGTCATGGTGTCCACCACCTCTGCCCTCACCGGTCACGGCGAGATCGCCTACGGCAACGCCATCGGCTCGGTCATCTGCAACGCTGCACTGATCGCCGCCATCACCATTGCGGTGCGCCCGGGCAAGGTTGACCCCAAGAGCCTGCGCACCCCGGTGGCCTTCTTCTTTGTGGCTGCCGCTTTCTATGCCGGTGTGGCCTACACCACCGGCTCCTTCACTCGCCCGGTGGGCCTGATCCTGCTGGCCGTGTTCGTGGCTTACATCGTGTGCAACGTGCTGGCTATGAAAAATACCCCCGCCCCGGAAGAGGAAGAGCAGGCTGAGGAAGGCTCCTTTGCCAAGGAGTTGGGGCTGCTGGCCATCGGCGCAGTGCTCATTGCTGTGGGCGCTGACCTGCTGGTGGACAACGGCACCCTCATCGCACAGGCGCTGGGCGTGCCGGAGTCGGTCATTGCGCTGACCTTTGTGGCACTGGGCACCTCGCTGCCGGAGCTGGTCACCGCCATCACCTCGCTGGCCAAGGGTCACGGCGCGCTGTCGCTGGGCAACGTCATCGGTGCAAACGTGTTCAATCTAGTGCTGGTCAGCGGCGTGTCTGTCACGCTGGCACCCTTCAGCATCCCGCAGAACTCCACCATCGCAGGCATGAACGCCTCGCTGGTGATGGATATCCCGGTCATGTTTGCCGTGATGCTGCTGCTCACCCTGCCCGCTCTGATCAAGGGCAAGCTGAGCCGCCCGCAGGGCATTGCACTGCTGTGCATCTACGCCGCCTTCTGCGCCGTGCAGTTCAGCATCTGATCTGTTGTAAACGTAAAATATTTAAGGCAATACCGCATAATTCTAAGTGCCGATACGGCGAGCGAGGTGCGGCAG
>OIXV01001289.1_pt1 | contig 22396 bp, 18 predicted proteins | sample 1587771 | NCBI WGS metagenome assembly OIXV01 (sample SAMEA3888893, study PRJEB22519) | human gut metagenome | biome: human gut; feature: human-associated habitat; material: faeces | place: Denmark | collected 2010
GAGAAAATGAGTATCTCACATGATGATTTCCTGCCGACTTTGCTTTATTCTTAATATATACGCCCTGGCAATAAAGTAAAGTTGTACTCAGTAATGGCATTCTGGATTGAGAATATAATTTTTCCCCTCCTTTATGACCATCCGCTTGTTGCCCAGAAAGGTGGCTACTTTGACCGCCTTGTTGTAGCCGAGCTTTACATTGTGCGATCCGTAAGCCTCCTTCAGACGTTCCAGGTAGTCATCATAACTGCCGATATTGCCATTGGCAAAAGCGGCATCCACTGCAGCACGATGTACAGGTTCAGGAATCTCCCTCTGCGGATCGAACGGTTCTTTGGTTGGTCGCCCGCTCTTCTTCTCTTTGGACAGATATGGTTCTACCAGTTCAGGCAGGACGTCTTCGTTTATGCGGAAAGCGAAAGGTTCAAAGTCCCGGTCCCGGATGTGCACAGCTTCGACCACGCTTATGGCTTTGTCCTCTTTGTCCACTTCTACCTGCAGGATGGTTTCCGCCTTGTTGTTGAGTTCCGTGCCGATGTGACCACGGGCATGCTCATCATTCTTGTTCTGATGCAAGACGGTATGGATATGGATTTGCCTGTCATCCGTCCACTGCATGAATTTGGAGATGATGTCGGTGGATTCACTGGAGGAATTGATGTCGTAAAGGAAATCACGAATGCCATCTATGATGACCAATCCCAAATCCGGTATTGTGCCAATGGCCTGTTCGACTATCGCCAGACGTAGTTTAGGGGAAAACTTGCGCAGAGCCAGCATAATCAGATTATCCGGATTCTTGTATTCCGGTAAGTCGGCCAAACGTAAGATGCGTTTCAATACCAGCTGGCAATGATACCGCCCCTGCTCTGTGTCTATGTATAGAATCTTCCGCTTATTTTCGGGAAATGTAGACCGATAATGAAGAACGCTGCTGCCACTCAATGCCGATGCGACAATGGCTGAAACGTTGAAAGTTTTCTTGCTTTTGGCTTTCCCGATGGAAGCACTGAAGTTTCCCAATGTTCCGATAACAGTATCGTCCACCATCAGAACCACCGGGGAGTGTTCGTATGTACTTGTTACGCTTATTGTAGACTCTGCCATGTAAGCGGCCAATTCTTCCGGAGAAAGAATAATAGTGTCTGTCTTTTCCATCGCTACCAGTTTTTAGGGTTCGGTTTACGGCGATGGGAGGCGAGCAAGGATTCATTCTCTTCCTCGAAACTTTGCGGAGCCGGATTCTTCCGGGAAGATTCCAGCCATCTATCCAGTTCGTCACGATAGATGTAGAGATGCTTTCCTTGTTTTATAACCGGAATATCGTCCTTCTTGACCTTGTAATAAAAGGTCGACAACGGCATTTTAAGATAGTTGCAAGCCTCCTGTACGGTCATGGGGACGTGCGTATTCTCTTTGGTTTCGTACTGCTTGGAAAGTTTCTCCGTAAGCAGGTTTTCCATACTTGCGATTCTGTCGCATAGTTCGCCTACCACAGTCGGCAGGTCGTTGAATGTCAGTTGGTCTTTTTCCATATTATGATTGTTTTAATCGTTTAACATGCTGCGAACCAACTCAATGAAACCTTGCAGAACAATACAGACCGGATTAATTATTTCGTCTGCATACTTTTTTTATTGCGAGTCATCATTATCTACATCTAAATGGAAGCGATAGTCGCCTTTATCTGGTACATCAATGGGAATCTGGCTTGAGACATTATCCCGTAAATTAAGTTTAAGATATTCAAGGGTCGCGTTTACGAGTTCGTATGGAAATGATTTCTTGATAAAAATGGCTCTTTTCGCTAAGGGCACTCTCAAGCGTTCACCGACATTCCATGCCAAATGGCGAAGCCCCGGCGACCTCAGCGGATTGTCTATATTGGAACGAATCGGTTTATATGACTCAGGTTGATCGTAAGCCATATACTCTATATTGGCAATGAGGGTGGCAATATCCTCTTTGGAGAGATAGGGGGCAGTTTTGACGGTTACATATTCCCGAATCGCATCCATGATTTCCACTTGCCTTTCAATCTCTTTCTTTTTGAGTTCCACCAATATGGAATCATATTTATTCAAATGAGAATCTTGCGGACAATCAGAGTTTACAGTATCTTGATTCGACTGTTGGGATGGAGAAGACTCTTGTTCAGGCAAATCCATCGGTTGCTTGATGGGCTGCGTTTCAGTAGCATCCATAGATTCTATGATGTTCTCTGATTTTACAATAGGGGTAGATGGCTCGCCAAAAGAGAAGTTGATAGGATTTTTTGTCAGCCATTTATAGAAAAATTTGTGCAGGAGTCCGCATAATATGATAGCTATTACCAGTCCAAGGATGACAGGAGTCGTTATGCGCATGATATTGATGTCATGGCAAAGGAAAAGATAAGTGTCTATAGCCGCATAAATGATAACGGACAGTGCGAGGATAAAACTTATCTTTTTAGTCTGAATTTGTTTTTTATTCGTCATGGTCTGCAAGTGTTTGGAATCGTTTTGCGCTAAAGATATAATCGATATTCCAGATAGTTGCAATAAAAAGAATGATAGTTACCACGTATCATGCTAAATATCACGGTCAGAGTATGATTTTAGGTGAAAAATCATACTCTGACCGCAGAAATCGAGGACAAAGCAGCTGTCAGTCTTGCCGTGTCAGGGTAATTTTCTTGCTGGCTTCACGTTTGTTGGCATCCACGACTTTGATATACCTTTGCGTGGTGGTGATACTCTTGTGCGCCATGATGCTCTGTATGGTGCGGATGTCCGTTCCGGCAGCTGCTTGTAGCGTTGCAAATGTTCTACGATACGAGTGAAATGTTATGTTCTTGGTAATTCCGGCAGAACGAATCCACTCTTTCATCGGTATTTGCGTCCAGCTACGCATAAGCCCCTTGAATACCAAACCTTTCTTTTCAGAACTATAGCCAATCAATCCCAAAGCTTCTTCACTGATGGGAATGATGTCTTCCGCCTTGTTCTTTTGCGTAATGATGTGTACGCATTTTCCTCCGGCAGAATAGTCCACGATGTCTTCCCAACATAGCGAGAGAATGTCACTGATGCGCAAGCTGGTCATACAGGAAAACAGCGATGCCGTTTTCAGAATAGGCTTCTTACAAGGTGTCTCGGCCAATTTGTACAGTTCCTCAACAGACAGGGCCTCTTTCATTACATCTTCTGTCTCTATCTTTTCCAAGAAGTCATTGACATTGGTCTTTATCATCCCATTACGGTAGAGTATTTTCAGGAAACCTCTGAAAGTAGACCAATATCCTGATGCGGAGTTCCGTGTGATACGTCCGTTACGCCTTAGCTTCTTGGCATTCAGCAGATATTCCCGAAACTTGTTACAGAGGTCGATGTCAATCTCTTCAAAGGTGCATTTGCCATGTACGAAGTTATTGAAATGCAGATAGACAAACTCCCATTTCTGGTCATGCTTACGGAGCTGCTTGCGATAATACTCCAGAAAGTCTGCCTTGAGTTTGTACTTGTCAAAGAAGTCATACCGTTCATTGACTACCGACTCGAACCTGCGGCAACGGATGGCTTCGGCTTTCTCGGTCATTACCTCGTTGAAATTCTGTTCACGTTTGTTCCTCGGATTGGCATAGATATAAATACCAAGCGATTCATGACGGATAACTTTCATTGTCTCTTTGTCTCGATACCCCGGATAATAATCCAGATAGAAAGACATCATCCTGCCTTTTAGCGGACGTGTCCTTAATGTCACGGTCTTGCATTCATGCATAATGTTATATTTTTATGGTTATTATTAATTCGTCGGCGAAACTCTATAATGTAGTCATGCAGATTACCTACAGCAGGGATTAATTTTTGAATAATTTACGGATAGCCATAAATTAGACTATTTGCGGGCACCCATTACCCGGTCAAACTCCACTTTCAGGAATCTGACGAACCGTCCGTTCTTCTCCCGGTTGATCTGATGGAATTGCAGAATACCGTAAACCGAATCACGAGAGAGTTTGAATTTCTCCATCGCCTCCTTGACGGTGTAGTATTCCGCCTTGCTCTCCTGTTCGGAACTCTTCGAGAGGTCGAAGTGGAGCTTTGAGTAGAATATCTGCCCATGCTCTTTCTTGGAGGGAATGTTGTTCCGATACACTTGCGAACGGATGGCGACACGTGTCATACCGTACTTCTCCTGAATCTCTTCCGGTGTGTACCATTCAGTAAGGTCGGAATCTACCTCGTATTTGGCAAAGGCAGCATCGATATGTTTCTTGCTGTAATAGTTGAACTGGCGGATTCTCACTTTCGGCACTTTATGTTGCCGAGTGTAAGTCCACACCCATTTGGCGTTGACCTTATATTTTTCCGCAATCTCTTCGGCTGTGTAATACTCGGAGATGTTGAAGTCGTTTTTCGCAACCAGTCGTTCGTAAGGTTTGCTTTTGAGCATTAACTCTATGTCTGCACGCCTTACCAAAGCCATTCTTCCGCTAATTCGGGATGCTCTAAGTTTATCCTCTTTGACTAATTTATAAATGTACTGACGACTCACACCCATCAATCGGGCAGCCTGCGAAAAAGTGAAATATTCTTGTTTCTCCAAACTGGAGCGCAACTCCTGCATTTCCTGAATATGGCGCAGTTCCATTTTGCGCTCCTTGATACGATGTTTGTAACCTCGCTTCGAGCATTGAGGGCTACAATAACAGGTCGTTGTTTTCTGTGCAATGAATGGTTTTCCGCACCATTGACAAATCTTTCTTACTTCCATATTTTCCTCGTTTATATTGGGGATAATTTCTCCTTATTTCTCCCAAATTTTGTCAACACATGTAAACCACTGTCAACACACGTCAACTAATGCGTCACTGTGACATTCGGGCTAACCGTGAATTTGTGTCGCGGTAGAAATATGATAGAAAAATATGGATAAAAACCGTTACTTCCAAATACGGATTGGAAAGTGTTAAAATAGAAAAGTCGCTGAAATACAGCGACTTTGTTCTGAATGGTTATAGTTGGTTATGGCAGATTCTAAGCCATCACTTGCCGATGCAGAATTTCGAGAATATTTGGCTGAGAATATCGTCGTTGGTGATTTCGCCTGTGATGGTGCCCAGGTGGTGGATGACCTGGCGGATGTCTTCGCTTAAGAGGTCGGCCGAACGATCGTCATCGAGGGCCGTGAGGGCTCGGTGCAGGGCGTCGAGGGCTTGGCGCAGGGCCTCCAGATGGCGGCTGTTCGAGATGACGGGATCGCCGTCGTAGATGCTTCCGGTGTCGAAAGTCGCGCGGAGTCTGGCAAGGAGCCGTTCGATTCCTTCGCCGGTTTTTGCCGAGATGAAAAGAGTGTCGGGGTTTGCCGACGATACTCTATATTCGATCCCGCAGCCGGAGGATACCTTCGATTCGGTGATACGTGCATCCGGGCTGTCGCATTTATTGACGATGAGCAAGCGAGTCTGTTCGGACGTAATCTGTATGGCGGGAGGTATCGGGCAGGTCGCATCGACGACCTGAAGTACGATTTGTGCGCGGCGGATCATCTCCTGCGTGCGGTCGATGCCCATCTGTTCCAGGCGGTCGGCGGTATCGTGCAGCCCGGCGGTGTCGATGAAGCGGAACAGAACGCCGTCAATATTGAGCGTCTCTTCGATCGTGTCGCGTGTGGTGCCTGCGATGTCGGATACCAGGGCCCGCTCTTCGCCCAGCAGACGGTTCAGAAGGGTGCTTTTGCCGACGTTGGGTTCTCCGACAATAGCGACAGCCACCCCTTTTTTGATGGTGTTGCCGAGTCTGAACGAGTCCGTCAGGCGGGTGATTTCGCTTTCGATGCGGTGCATCATCTCCCGCAGGCGTGCACGGTCGGCGAATTGAACGTCTTCTTCCGAAAAGTCGAGTTCGAGTTCGAGGAGCGAGGCCAGTTGCAGCAGTTCGTCGCGCAACGCACCCAGTGCCGCCGAATATCCGCCCCGCATCTGGGTCGAGGCCATGGCGTGCGAAGCCCGGGAATCGGAGGCGATCAGATCGGCGACGGCTTCGGCCTGCGCGAGGTCCATCCGGCCTGCGAGGAAGGCCCGAATGGTAAATTCGCCCGGTTGCGCCATACGAGCGCCGGAGCGAAGCAGGAGTGCGATGATTTCGGAGACGATGTAGGGCGATCCGTGACACGATAGCTCGACGGCATCTTCGCCCGTGTAGGAGTGCGGTGCACGATAGATGGCCGCGACTACGTCGTCGATCGTTCTGTCCCCGTCTATGACTTCGCCGTAGTGCAGGGTGTGCCCGGCGGCTTCGGCCAGCGGTTTGCGCCCCCGAAAGATGCGGTCGCAGCAGGCGATGGCTTCGGGACCGCTCAATCGGATGACGGCGATGGCTCCGCCCGAAGCGGTGGCGGGAGCGACGATGGTATCGGTCGATGTGTTCATCGGACGAAGATTATCGGCGGATCGGGATCCTGAGCCGTTGGCCTTCCCGCAGCTTGTTGGCGTTTTTCAGCTTGTTCAGCTTCATGATTTGTGCCGTAGTGGTTCTGTAACGGCGGGCGATCGCACCCAGCGTATCGCCTCGCTTGACCGTGTAGGTGGTGTATGCGGGGGTGGCGTCCGCGAGTTTCTTCTTTTCGATGTTGGCCGGATTGATGTACTCTTTCAGATAGGTGGAGTCCTTCCGGTGAATCTCCTCTTCGCTGGCGATGTACTGGCAGAGGTAGTGCTGGGGGAGTACCAGCGTGTAGCTTTTGATCGTAGCCGGGATGATGTCCATTTTGTATTGCGGATTGAGTGTCCGCAAAGTTTCGATGGGAATGTCGAGTGTCGAGGCTACTTGTCCCAGGTGGAGCAGGCGGGTGACGCGGATCGTATCGGTCGCCAGCGGCATGGGCGGGTTTTCGCTCTGGATACCGTGCTGCTGGTGGTAGGCATAGGCATAGGAGGCTCCGACGAAGGCCGGTACATACCCGCGAGTTTCGCGGGGCAGGTATTCGTAGATGTCCCAGAAGGTCGTCCCTCCGCCGGCGCGGGCCAGGGCTTTGTTTACGTTGCCCGGGCCGCAGTTGTAGGCGGCGATGGCGAGTGTCCGACAGTTCGCCCTTGAAGAAGGATGGGCGGCGCGGGTCGCTTGCACCGGGTCCCGACGTTCATCGACGAACGAATTGATCTCCAGTCCGTAACTTTTGCCTGTCGCGGGCATGAATTGCCACAGTCCGACAGCACCCATCGGAGAGGTGGCCGTGGTCGAGAGAGCCGATTCGATGATCGGCAGGGCACGCAGCTCGACGGGCAGGTCGGCCTTGATGAGCTCTTCCTCGATCAGCGGGAAATAGTAGCGTGAGAGGCTCAACACCCGGTTGATTGTCCCGTAACGGGTATCGACGTAACGGCGGATGTAGTTTTTGACGATCGGATTGAAGGGGAGTTGCACCGGTGATACGAGTGCCCGCAGGCGGTTGGCATAGACTGAATCGGGGGTCGTGTCACTCGAGGAAGCGAGGCTGTCGATGTCGATGTAGTCGTTGAAAAACGTATCGTAGGATTGCAGAGTCTGCTTTTCCCGCCAGAGAGCCACGAGCGAGTCGATCTGGGCCGGGGTGAGATTGCGATTCAGTTCCGGACAGTAAGGCTCCGTTTGCTGTACGGTCGTTTTTTCTGTCACTGTTTTCTCCGGTTTGACCGAAACGGGAGTATGGGTCGATTTCGAAGCCTGCTTTTCGGTCTTGGCTTTTCTCTTGGCACGGCGCTCTTTGCGGCTCTGGGCGGTTGCGGTCGCGCAGCCGAGGAGGATCGAAAGAAAGAGGGTGCAGGCGAGGATCTTTCTCATGATGGAATCAGAAATTCAGGTTGAAGTTGAATCCGAAAGTCGGGCGGTGTCCGCCGACGGTCGGGGAATAGACGTAATTCACCGCCGGCGTGAACTCTACGCTTAAATCGTCCGAAATGTCGTAACTTTTCAGATGAGCGTCCACATGGGCGTCGATGATTTGCAGCACGTAAAGTCCGGCAGTGATGATGATACATAAGTCGCGGTTGCGGCGGTAATTGTCCTTGAGGTTTTTGAGAAATTCCGCTGAGTACTTAGTACCGAATTCGCCCTTGGCTACAGGCGGGTCGGGATGGTGCTCCGGGTCTTTCTGGTGCTCTTCCAGGGCTTTGTCGTAGGCGCTACGATCGGAGTAGGCTTTCTTGAAACGCTTGTAGCCGCGATTGTTCCAGTCGATGGTATAGATCGTGGTTGCCAGTCCGCCTACGACGAAAGGCAGTTTCCAGTAACTTTTGTTATAGACTTGTCCGGCACCGGGGAAGATCGTGGCCAGTGTCGTGGCTTTCTTTACGGGGGAGGCGTCGTAGCGGTAGTTGACCGCCGCATCGCCCAGGAAGTAAAGGTAGGAGGCGACCGTAAGCCCGAGATAGATCTGCCTGCGCGTATTGCTGCGGATCATACGGGACTGTACGTCGTCCAACTCCTCCGTGCGGGCCGTACCGTTTTCCAGCAGGGCGTTGTATTGTCGTTTGAGAGGTTTGTAGGTGTTGTTTTCGTGGAAGAAGAGGGTCAGTCCCGCACCTACCGTTCCGTAGAGGATCGGCAGCTTCCAATATTGCTTGTTGTAGATCTGTCCGAAACCGGGCGCTACCAGCGAGATCCAACTTACGCCCGACAGCGAGATGGTATCGCGCCGGGGGCGGAGGTCTTTTCGGCCTGCGAGCGAGTCGGGCGCTCCGAGTGCTGCGGGCAGGGAGTCGGTTTTCAGAAGCAGGGCCGAGTCGGGGACGAATTGCGGGTGCAGTCTCGCAGCCAGCGAATCCCGGAGCCGCAGCGAATCGATGCCCGAACGCAGCAGCGAATCGCGCAGGGTACTGTCCTGAAGCAGAGAGTCCACCCGCATCAGTAGCAGAGAGTCCGTAAGATGGTTTTTGGCCAGGCTGTCCGGTTTGGGCATCAGACCGCTGCGCACGAAAGTTTTCGCGCTACGGTAACGGTCCAACGGAACTTGGGCCGATGCTTCGCCTGCTCCGCACAATGCGAGAAAGGCGAAAAGCACCAACAGACGGATATATCCCCGGGTGTGTTTCATCTATTTATTGTTGCGGATTTCGGCGGAAGCGCCTCTTTTCTCGAATTTTTCGATGAAGCGGTCGATGTCCCGGTCGTCCGAGAAGTCGATCACGATGCGACCGCCGCCGTTTTTCGAGCGTTTGATGCTGATCTCCTGCGAGAAGAATTTTTCGAGCTGCTCCACCAGCCGCGCATACGATTCGGGATACTCCTCGTCTTCGGCCGGAGCTGCGGGTTTTGCCGCAGGGTCGGTCAGTGCGCGGACCAGTTCCTCGATCTGGCGCACGGAGAGTCCCTTGCGGATGCACTTTTTGAGCAGGCGCAGTTGCAACTCTTCGGGAGCTCCGGCGATCGCTTTGGCGTGTCCCATCGAGATAAGCCCCTCCTTGAGGGCGAGTTGTACTTCGTTGGGCAGTTTCAAAAGGCGCATGTAGTTCGACACCGTCGAGCGTTTTTTGCCGACCTTTTCCGAGAGCGCCTCTTGCGTGAGGTTGCATTCGTCGATCAGCCGCTGCATTCCCAGGGCGATTTCGATGGCGTTGAGGTCTTCGCGCTGGATGTTCTCCACCAGGGCCATAGCATGCAGGTTCTCGTCGTCCACTTCGCGGATATAGGCGGGCAGGGACTCCAGTCCGGCTTTGCGGGCGGCCCGCCAGCGGCGTTCGCCGCTGATAATCAGGTAGCGTCCGTCGTCGGTGCGTTTGACCGTGATGGGTTGGATTACGCCCAGCGTGCGGATCGAGTCGGCCAGCTCTTCGAGCGCCTCTTCATCGAACTCCGTGCGCGGCTGCGTGGGGTTGGGGAAGATCGCCGAAACGGAGATCTCCGCCATTTCGGTCATCGGTTTGAGCCTGGCATCCAGGTGTTCGCTCCCGAAAATGGCGTCCAGACCGCGTCCTAATCCCTTCTGTTTCATAATGCTATTTTGCTTTTTGATTGCTTTTGCGGTTGCGTTTCAGGAGCTCCTTGGCCAACGTGAGGTAATTAGCCGACCCGACGGCGGAAGCATCGTACAAGATGACGGGTTTTCCGTGCGAGGGGGCTTCTCCTAAACGGATATTGCGTTGAATTATTGTGTCGAAGGCCAGCTCTCCGAAGTGGTTGCGAACTTCGTTCACCACCTGGTTGTTGAGGCGGTTGCGCATGTACATCGTCAGCACGAAGCCTTCGATTTCGAGCGCCGGGTTCAGTCCGTTCTTGACGATGCGGATGGTGTTGAGCAGCTTCGAGAGCCCTTCGAGCGCGAGGTATTCGCACTGTACGGGAATCAGCACCGTGTCTGCGGCCGTAAGGATATTCACCGTCGTATAGCCCAGCGAGGGGGAGCAGTCGATCAGGATATAGTCGTAACGGTCGCGCACGCTCTCCACGATGCGGCGGATCACGTGGTGTCCGTTCTCCATCTTCGGTAGCTCGGTGTCGGCGGCCACCAGGTCGATCGACGAGGGGAGCAGCCAGAGGTTCTTTACGTCCGGGCTTTGGAGGATTACGTCGGCCGCCGTCTTCGCTCCGGTGATGCACTCGTAAATGCCCTCCAGGTTGATATCGAAGCCCAGTCCCGACGTGGCGTTGGCCTGCGGATCGGCGTCCAGCAGGAGAACTTTCTTGCCCAGCAGCGCGAGCGACGCCGAGAGGTTGATGGCCGTGGTCGTCTTGCCCACGCCGCCTTTCTGATTGGCCAATGCGATGACCTTTGCCATGTTTGCTGATTTTAACGGGTTATAATCGGCCAAAAATACGAATTTTATCGGGAAAAACCATAACGATACCTGAAAAATGCCTATCTTCGAAGCGTAAAACAGGTCTTTATACCGAAGATAAAACATAGAAGCTATGGCACATACCGATTCCACGACTCCGTCCGATGTCCGTCCGCAAGCTCCTGTTGGGGATACTCCCGGAACATCCGATCGGGGACAAACGCCGCAACCGGCTCATAAATACCGATTTCCGACCCTTATCGACCTGTTGGCTCTGGTAGGAATCTGGTATTTGCTGCAATTCGTCGGACTGCTTGCCGCCCGTCTCGCCGGGTTCGATTTTCCGGACTGGGACTTGTTGCGCGGCAACGTCGCTCCGACGCCCGAACAACAGGACGCTCTGGCGCGTTTTACGGCTTTCACCTACCTGGTGACGATGGGACTGATGATTCTTTTCACGCTGTTCTATCGCCGCTTGCGGCACGGAACGCGCAAGACGCTGCGCTTTTCGGCGCGGGGCCTCAATCCGGTTCTGCTGCTTTGGGGACTGGTGATGATGCTGGCTGCCGGTATCGTCATCGAACCGGTGGTGGAGCTGCTTCCGATGCCTTCGTCCGCAGTTTACGGCCGGGGCTTCTGGGCGATCATTACGCTGGTGGTTATGGCTCCTCTGTTGGAAGAGTTCCTCTGTCGGGGCATCATTCTCGAGTCGGTGCGGGCCAAGTACGGCGTCGTAGCGGCTTTGTTCCTCTCGTCGGCGTTCTTCGCCGTGTTGCACGGACATCCGGCGCTGGCGGTCAATGCTTTCGTGATGGGCCTGATCCTGGGTTTCATCTACATCGAGACCAATTCGATCTTTTCGGTCGTTCTGCTCCATGCCATGAACAACGGCGCGGCTTTCCTGTTGATTATGGTCGGACTGGACGGGGCCACGATACGTTCGGTTATCGGCAGCGATACACTTTATACGATCGTTTACGTCGTTGCGCTCGTGCTTTTCGCCGCATCGGGCTATATGATCTACCGTTTGCTGGCCCGGGTGAAAAAGTTGGATAAAAATACGATCCGGTAACCTGTTGTGACGGTCGGGGGCTATTTTGCGGCGTACCGCAGGAGCGGGATCGTCGGCGGGTATCATGCAGAAGTATTGTCTGTGCCGGTTTTCCCCGGATTATCTGCACCGGAGCATCCGGTTTTTTCGATACGATAAATTAGGGCGTAATGTAATATTCGGGATGCACGGTACGTTAGGTTCGGGTAAAAAGTATCTTTTTTAGACGATAGGATGCGCCTCGGCTTAACTCAAATAAATTTGGTTAGGCTCTCGGCTTTCATTATCTTTGTCCCTTGTAGTTATGAGTTTTTGTGCCAAAATAGGAGCTGTTCTGCTGCTCGTACTTGCGGTAGGGTGCCAGGAAGTGCCCCGCTATTGGGGCGGAGGTCGGGTCGTGTTGGCCGAGGCTGCCGGTAGAAAATTGTACGCGCGAGAGGTTAAGGCTGCGATTCCGAAGGGAGTGGTCGGCGAGGACAGCGTGGCTTTCGTAAACCGTTATGTCGAAAAGTGGGTGCACAAACAGCTTAAATTGCACGAGGCCGAAGAACTTTTCTCCGATGCCGAGCAGGACATCGATTCGCTGGTCGAGGAGTACCGCCAGGCGTTGTTGATCCGTAAGTTCGACCAGCATCTGATCGAGGAGCGCATCGATACGCTCGTTACCGCCGATCAGATTGCTGCCTATCACCGTGAACACGCGTCGGATTTCAAGGTCAATCAAACCCTGGTCAAGGGGCGGATCGTTCGCTTCGACGCCAACAACCGGCAGGCGCCGAAGCTGCGCAAGTTGATGACGCAGCCCGGCTCATCCCGGCAGCAAGAGTTCGCCGACATCTGTACCAAGAACAATTTCGTACTGAACGATTTCTCCTCTTCGTGGGTGACCTTCTCCGAGTTTCTGGGCTATCTGCCCACATTGCGCAACCAGAGTTACGACGCCCTGCTCTCCTCGCGGGCCGTACAGGAGATGAGCGACGGTCATTCGCGCTACTATTTCGAAATAAGCGACGTGCTTCGTCCGGGCGATCCCGAACCGCTGGAGCGCAGCGAGGCGATCGTGCGCCGCATCCTCTACAACCAGCGGCAGAACGAGATCATTCGGGCCTACGACGAGGAGGTTTACCGAAAAGCGGTCGAGGAGGGGAGAGTGAAGATCCATGAAGAAGAAAAAATAGAGAACTGATGAGCAAGAAGATTCTGTTTTGCGCAGCGTTGGTGCTGGCGATTTTTGCAGGGGCCGCCCAGAAGCGGCAGGTGATGCTGGACCGCGTGGTGGCCGTCGTCGGCGGATCGTCGATCCTCTGGTCGGAGGTGGACGAATATGCGGGCGAGCTGGTGGAACAGCGCCGCCAGCAGGGTTACACTTCGGACCGCGATCCCCACGACGAAGCGCTCGAACAACTGCTGATGCAGAAGCTGCTGTTCAATCAGGCGCTCATCGATTCGGTGGATGTCAGCTATTCGGGCATCGCACAGCGGGTGGAAGCCCATTTGCAGGCGCTCATCGACGATGCGGGTTCTATCGCCGCGCTCGAAACCAAACAGCATATGCCGATCTTCAACGTGCGCGAAATGCTGCGTCAGCGTTACGAGGAGCAGGCATACGCCCAGGCTATGCAGAGTTCCGTAGTAGGGAAAATCAAGGTGATTCCCGGCGAGGTGGAGCGTTACTACAAGAAGACCGATCCGGACAGTCTGCCGACTATCCCCGAACAGTACGTTTATGCCCAGATCACCCGTTTCCCGGCGTCGATCAAGGAGGCCAAGCAGCGCACCAAGGAGCGGTTGCTGGATATGCGCGAGCGCATCATCAAGGGGCAGACCCGTTTCGACATCATGGCCCGCATGTATTCGATGGACGGTTCGGCCATCAGTGGCGGCGAACTGGACCCCCAGCCTTTGGACGGGTTCGTGCGGCAGTTTGCGGACGCATTGGCCGATCTGAAGCCGGGACAGGTTTCCGAGGTCGTCGAAACGCAATACGGTTATCACCTGATTCAGTTGATCGACCAGAAGGGGCGTATGTACCATGCGCGTCATATCGTGTTGCGACCCTCCTATACGCTCGAGGAGCTGGCGGCTCCGGCCCGTATGCTGGACAGTATCGCAAACCTGATCCGTAAGGATTCGATTACTTTCGAGGAGGCGGCCCGGAAGTTTTCCGACGACGATAATTCGAAGATGAACGGCGGCGTGGTGACCAACCACGATTTGCTGGAACTTACTCAAAGGTGGGAAGCAAGTTATACCGAAACACGCTTCATGAAAGAAGATTTCGGCCGGGCCGGTGGCAAGAGCCTCGACGACTACAATGCCCTGCGCAATCTTAAGGAGGGCGAAATTTCCGACGCCTATCAGACCGAAGACTGGATGGGCAACCAGCTCAGCAAGATCGTCAAGCTCGTGAAGGTGATCCCTCCGCACAAGGTTTCGCTCGACGAGGACTATATTCGCGTCGAACAGCTGGCGCTGAACGCCAAACGCGAGAAAGTGTTCAAGGAGTGGCTCGACAAGAAGATCGAGGGCATGTACATTTATATCGATCCCGAATTTCGGGACGGAGAGTTCGAAAATAAGAACTGGGTAAAATAGAGATCGTCCGATGCCGAAGGGATTGCGAAAAATAGTGTGCGCACTGCTGGTCGCAGGTGTCGCCGGAGGTGTGATCCTCGCGGGGAACAGGCCGCTGGCCGTTCCCGTTGCGGGTGTTCAGACCCCGTCGGCTCCGGGTGCTCCGGCCCAGGACCCCGAGTCGAACAAGGTGGTCGATTTCGTCGCCGACCGGGGATATCCCATTCCTTACGGCGATACGACCGCGACAGTGCTCGTAGGGCATTTCGCGGCCCAGCACAACGGGGCGGTCATTACCTGCGACAGCGCGATCCGCTACAACGACAAGCGCATCGAGTGCTTCGGCAACGTACTGATCAATAAAAAAGAGACATACATTTACGGCGACCGGGCCGACTACAACGGTGAGATCAACGAGGCGCGGGTCTATGCTCCGCTGGTGAAGGTCGTCGATGGGGATGCGACGCTCTATACTTATGATTTCCGGTTCAATACGCTGGACAATATTGGTACTTTCAGCGGAGGCGGTATGCTGACCAACCGCGAGAATCACCTCGAATCCGACCGGGGCTACTATTATGCCGATACGCACCAGATTATCTGTGTGGATCGTGTCGAGATGCGCAACGACAAGTACGAACTCAAGGGCGATTCGGTGGTGTACGATACGGATACCGACCAGGCTCATTTCTTCGAGCGAACCAACATCTGGAACGAAGGCGGCGATTACATTTATGCCGACCGGGGACGTTACGAAAAGCCGCGCGAGCTTTACGTGCTGACTCGCAACGGGTATGTGATGACCGAAAAGCAGGAGCTGTGGAGCGACAGCCTCGACTATTACCGGGAGTCCGGGCATGCTCTTTTGTTCCGGAATATCCAGATCGACGACGCCGAGCACAAAGTGCTCGCTTTCGGCGATTACGGCGAATATTGGAAGGAGCCGGGCAATGCTCTGCTCACGCAGCGACCTTCGGTGGTCAGCTACGATACGAGTCAGAGCGATTCGCTCTATATGTGTGCCGATTCGATGTTTCTTTATACGATCTCGAAGAGCGAGCAGGCACGTGCCGATTCGTTGGCGAAGGTGAAGGCAAAGGCGGCAGATTCTCTGGCCGGCTCTAAGGGGGGATCGTCTGTGGATTCACTGGCTGCGAAACCGAGTGCTGCGGATCCAAAAGCCTCGCAGGATGGATCGCAGGCGGATGCCGCTGCTCCGCAGGCTGCGGCCGGAGCCGTCGAAACCTCGTCCGAAACTGCGGATGCCGGTTCTGGTTCCGCTGCAGAACCCATAGCGGCTGTTCCGGCTGAAAAAGGAGGAACGGGGGGCGATTCTCTGGATGCCGCCCCAGCAATAGATACGCTTCTTTCCGACAGCCTTGATCGGGTGGGGGGCGGAATGACCCCTGCCGATTCCGTGGCCGCCGTTTCTGCGGTGGATACGCTTTTTTCCGACAGCCTTGCGCAGGCCGGTCCAAAATCGCTTCCTGCGGATTCTTCCGTGCATATTCTTTCCAAGCGGGAGCGGAAAGCCCAGGCCGACAGCTTGAAAGCTCAATTGCGGGCACAGGCCGACAGCATAGCGTCCGTGAAAAAGGCGCAGGCGGCAGCGGCCCGCAAGGAGAAGCTGGCGCAGATCGCCAAAGCACGTCAGGCTCGGGCTACTGCCAAGCTCGACGCTGCGAAACAGAAGGAGGAGGCATTGCGCAGAAAGAACCTGGAGCGCCGCGCCGAACGTATGGAGAAAATCTGGGCCAAGCGGCGTGCCAAAACCGGGAAGGCGATCCTGAAAGGCAAGCTTCCGGCGTCGGCTCTCGATTCGCTGGTCGCCGACTCCCTGCGGGAGGCCAGGGCTTTTGCCGCGTTGGATTCTTTGTTCCGGGACTCTCTTGCTGCGGATTCGCTGGGACGCGATTCCATGCAGCTCGATTCGCTCAAGGCCGGGGTTGCGGCAGCGGACTCTTTGCGGGGGGATTCGATCGCTGCACCTGCTGGAGATTCCCTCTACCGGTTGGTCAAGGGGTATCGCCGGGTAAAGATCTTCCGCAACGACTTCCAGGCGGTCTGCGATTCCCTGGTGGCCGTTTCCACGGACTCGATGATCCTGCTCTATATCGATCCCGTGCTTTGGAATCAGGACAACCAGATCACTTCGGACGTGATGAAGATCTATACCGAAAACTCCAAACTCCAGAAAGCGGAATTCGTCGGCCGTCCGGTTATGTCGAGCGAGATCGACACGATGACTTACAACCAGGTGACGGGCAAGCTGATTACTGCCTATTTCCGCAATAACAAGATCTATCGCAACGACGTGGACGGTAACGTGCAGACCATCTATTATATGCAGGAGGACGATTCGCCCGAACCGGTGGGGTTGATGTCCATCCAAAGCGGTGCGGCTACCTACTATATCGACAACAATACGGTCGAAGGCATTACCTACCGCAATCAGCCGGTCTATTCGATTTTCCCGATGGATAAGATTCCGGAGACGCAGGCTCTTTTTCTCGAAGATTTCAAGTGGGAGGGACACCGGCGCCCGGCGCTTCGGGAGGTTTTCGACCGGACGATTCGCCCTTCGGAGCGTGCGGAGAAGAGTGCGCTGCCGCGACCCGATTTTCCGATCACGCGCCGTATCGAGGAGTATAAAAAGTTGCTCATCGAGTCCGGAACCTGGGTGGACCGCGATGACAAGCTGACGCCCGAAGCGCTCGAGTGGCTTCACTGGCTGGGGTATTGATCTCAGTCATACGGCTCTCTTTGGGCTTTCGGATAGGATATAATCGGCCCTCCCGGATTCATCCCGTTAGGGAGAATCCGGGAGGGCCGGTTTGTCAGGTCGGTGAGAAATTCTTTCGTTTTAGGCGGAAGAGGGGAAGATATGCGCTATTTTTGTTCTCCGAATCAAAAGACCGTGCTTCGGACGCGCCGTATTGTCGAGCTGCGGAGCGGTCCGAAGAATGCGAAAGTTGCGAAAGAGATTCCGTACTCCGGAGTGCGGAGCCGTCGGTAAAAAGAGTCGATTTATGAAAAAGAGTTTGATCGCCCTGGCTTTCGGCACGTTGGCTCTCGGTATGGCCGAGTTCGTCATGATGGGGATTCTGCCCGATGTGGCGAGGGATTTAGGCGTTTCCATCCCCCGGGCCGGGGACCTGATTTCGGCCTATGCCATCGGGGTTTGCGTCGGGGCTCCCGCGACGGTGCTCATCGCACGTAAGCGGGCGTTGAAGGGGATTCTGCTCGCTCTTGCCGCTCTTATTGTCCTGGGTAACGTCTGCGCTTCGCTGGCGCCCGACTTTTGGATGCTCTTGGCGATGCGGTTCGTGTCGGGCCTGCCTCACGGGGCTTTCTTCGGCGTAGGTTCGATCGTTGCGGAGCGGGTGGCCGATCCGGGACACAAAACCCAGGCCGTGTCTATCATGATCCTCGGGATGACTGTCGCCAACCTGTTCTGTGTGCCGTTGGGTACCTATTTGGGCAGCTATCTTTCGTGGCGGCTGGCTTTCGGGATGGTCGGGCTGTGGGGAATTATGGCTCTGCTGCTGATCGCCCGCTGGGTGCCTGCCCTGCCGGCGCTGCCCGATACGGGATTGAAGGGGCAATTCCGGTTCCTCGGTTCGCGGGCTCCCTGGCTGATTCTGTTGGCTACGCTGCTGGCCAATGGAGGTGTTTTCTGCTGGTACAGCTACGTGACTCCGACCATGACGCGTGTGGCGGGCATCCCCGGGCAGGCGATGACAGCCGTGATGATGGTCGCGGGGCTGGGAATGCTGGTGGGTAATCTCGCGGGCGGGCATCTGTCGGACCGCTTCTCTCCCGAACGGGTCGCCCGCTTTATTCAGGGGATGATCTGTCTGTTGCTCGTAGGGATCTTCTTCGCGGCTCGGATCGACTGGCTCGTGATTCCGCTGATGTTCCTGACGACGGCTTCGCTCTTCGGGGTTTCATCGCCCCAGCAACTGCTTATTTTGGAGAATGCGCCGGGCGGGGAGATGCTCGGCGCCGCGTCGATCCAGATCGCGTTCAACCTCGGTAACGCTTTGGGTGCCTACTTCGGCGGTCTGCCGATCAGTTTCGGCCTGGGGCCTCAATATGCCGCCCTGCCCGGTGCGGCGATGGCCCTGCTGGGCTTCGTCATGTTCTCCGTCTATTGCAGTCTTTACGGTCGGAATAAAACTCATAGAATATTGTCGGAAAATGAAATGCGCGGATAATCGGGAAGAGCTGTTCCCGGTGGTCGATGCTGCCGGACGTGTCGTCGGCCGGGCCACGCGGGGCGAGTGCCACGGCGGGTCGATGCTGTTGCATCCGGTGGTGCACCTCCATCTGTTCAACTCCCGTGGGGAGCTTTACCTGCAAAAACGTCCGGCGTGGAAGGATATCCAGCCCGGACGGTGGGATACGGCCGTAGGCGGCCATGTGGATTGGGGGGAAGAGCCTCTCGTTGCCCTGCGGCGCGAGGTGCGCGAGGAGGTCGGCGTGACGGATTTCGAGCCGCAGCACGTGCTGACCTACCTGTTCGAGTCGGAACGCGAACGGGAGTTGGTCTATGTCTATAAGACGGTGTACGATGGGCCTGTCGTACCGAGCGGCGAGTTGGACGGAGGTCGCTTCTGGACACTGCGCGAGATCGCCGAAGGAGTGGGCGGCGGGATCTTTACCCCCAATTTCGAAGGCGAGATCCGCCGTGTGGCGGAGCTGCCGGATGTCGGGCGTTGAGTCCCCGGTTCCGTTCGCTGCGCCTCTTCGGAACGCAGGGCGGTCTGCCGTCCGGCGACCGCTAAATAAAGCACATGATCAGAATCTGAATGATGATGACCCGCAGGAACATGCATACGGGATAGACCGTCGCGTACGCCACGGCCGGATGATCGCCGGGGATCGAGTCGTTGGCATAGTTCAGCGCCATCGGGTTGGCCATGCTGCCGCACATGATGCCGGCTACCTGTCCGAAATCGAGTTTGAAGAACCGCAGCGACAGGGCGGCTACGATAACGATGGGGACGAACGTGAGGAGGAATCCCAGTCCGATCCAGAGCATTCCTTCGGGGCGCATGATCGTTTCGACGAAATGGGCGCCCGCTTCGAGCCCCAGGCAGGCCAGATAGAGCGACAGTCCCAATGCCCGGAGCATCAGGTTGGCGCTCAACGTGGTGTAGGTGACGATGTGGATGCGGGGGCCGAAGGTCCCGATCAGGATGCCGAGGATGATCGGGCCGCCTGCGAGTCCCAGTTTGACAGGGAGACTGATACCCGGTACCGCGAAAGGGATGCTTCCCAGCAGCAGGCCCAGGAGCAAACCGATGAAAACCGGAATCAGGTTGGGTTCGTCGAGCTGTTTGACGGCATTGCCGAGGATTTTTTCGACGCCTTCGATCGCCTGCGCTTCACCCACTACCGTCAGGCTGTCGCCCAGTTGCAGCGTGAGATCGGGCGTGGCGAGCAGTTGTACGCCCGAACGATGCACCCGGCTGATGTTGATGCCGTACAGGTTTCGCAGACGCAGCGAGCTGAGTTTGCGGCCGTTGATTTCGGGGCGGGTGACGATGATCGACCGGGAGATGAGCTGGCTGTCCAATGCGTTCCAGTCGATGTCGTGCGTATTCCAGTCTTTCTGTACCCGCTCGCCGAAGAGGAGTTCCAGTGCCTGCACGTCGTCCGGCGAGGTGATTACCAGTACCAGATCACCCGATTCGAGGGTCGAGTCCGAAGTCGGAATCGAAACCTGCCCGGCACGCCAAAGGCGGGAGATGACGAAATGGTGGTGGCTGTATGCCGCGACGTCGCGGATGCTTTTACCGACGACGCCGGGGTTGGAAATCTTGAATTCGACGATGAAGATATTCTTTTTATGTTCGGCGTCCGGTTGCGGAATGTCCGAGGGCCGGGCGAAGAGTTTGCGTACGGCGATGATGCCCAGAATCACGCCTACGACACCCAGCGGGTAGGTCAATGCACAGCCCAGCGTGGCGTTGTTGCTGTCCAACTGCATCTGCGAGAGCATCTGTTGTGCCGCACCGAGCGCCGGGGTGTTGGTCGTGGCGCCGCACAGGATGCCTGCCATGTCGCTCATGGGAACACGGGTCGCATAGCCGAGCCCTACGGCCAGTGCCGAACCTGTCAGGACGATGAGCGTGGCGAGCGAAACCAGCCGGATGCCGCCCGAGCGGAGCGAACTGAAGAAACCGGGGCCGACCTGCAATCCCAATGCATAGACGAAGAGTACGAGCCCGAAACTTTCGGCGAAAGCCAGCATCGAAGGATCGACCGAGAGTCCGAAATGGCCCGCTGCGATGCCGATGAAGAAAACGAACGTCACGCCGAGCGAAATTCCGAAAAAACGCACTTTGCCCAGCATCATGCCGAACACCGAGATCAGCGAGAGCACGACGACGGCTTGAATGGCCGAATGTTGGGTAAAAAGATCCGTAAACCAGTCCATTTTGTTTCGTTCCGGGATTGTTCCGGCTGCAAAAATAGCTGTTTTTTCCGAATGGAGATGTGCGGATGCCTCTTTTTGCCGGATCGCAGGAATGAACGGGCCGAATATCCTTATTGCCAGGGACGGGCGTATCCGTCGGATCATTTCCGGGGAGAGGGTGTATGGCGCCTTGTCGGGAAGCGCTCTCTTCGCATTTTCGGAGTAGGCCGGCCGGCGAGTTCGCGGAGCGTGTCGCCGTTGGCGCGGAGGATGGTCAGGATGCGCTCCTCGGAGAGAAAGAATTCCTCTTCGGAGAGGATTTTCAGGGTGTCGTCGAAGCGCAGACGCTGCGTTTCGGTCCAGTAGTGATAGCGGTGGCAGAGCATTTCGTCGCGTCGGGCGATCAGGGCTTTGTTGCGTCCTCGGGGCATGTCGTGTGTTTTTTAGTCGGATGAAACAGTGTCATTGCCGTCCGGAAGAGTCCGGCGACAGGCGGAAATCGAAAAAATAGAGAAAGGATGGGCGCCCGTTTCGGGAAACGGGAAGGGCGCGTCTGCAAATATACGCTGACGAAAAGGCGAAGTCAAGAGGTCGTCGTGTTTTTTTGAGTTTTCGAATTAAATATTATTCGTATATTTGCACCCGGAAGTTACGAAAAGAGTGTAATTTATTGGAAATGAGCGTAGGTTAATTGCTCTTGATAGTAATAGGTTACGATTTAGTTAGTTATCTACTGCATTATCCTTCTGCGCGTTGCGTAACCTTCAAAGAACTCTTCGTATGCAAAAGTAGCTATTTAATTCGAGATTTTGATATAAACTCCCGTTTTTTATCCCCTCATTCATAAGAATTTTCCGTAAAAGCGGTATTGTCCGTCGGCACACCATTGCCCAAAACGAGTTTGGAACAAACGTGTGCCGACTACCGCATAGCTGGAGAAAAGGGCATTGCCTCACGCCTAAACGATGTTTAGACAGATGAAGCAATGCCCCTTTCTTTTGCGCCTATGCCAAGAGGTGCTTTTACGGGTTTTCAAATGATTTTTCTTTTTTCGCTGTCTCTTTTGCCGGAAGCGGAAAGTGAATGCAGAGTGTGTCAGCCTGCCCCATGAATGAAACAGGCGCCCACACACAGCCGGACAAACCGGGAAGAATGATTGTTGCCACCCGGCTGAACAAGTTCCGTCGGATCGGAAACAATCATACTTCCTTTGTTGTGGTTTGCCCTTTTCACGCTTCCGGTGATGTCTTTTTCCTTTTGGTGATTCTTTTTTTTACGGATTTTCCCCTGAAGTTTTTTTCTACACAATCTGCCTCTGTTTTCGTTTACCTCCATTTTGCGCCTTTCAGTAAGCCGCATCAGTCAGTCATTTTCGTTCTGGGCGCAAAGGTAATTCCGGGATTGGACGGGAAAGCAAGGTCAAGCCTCCTGTTTTCGGTAAAAATCTCCAGCCCTGCGGGTAGTATTTTGACCGAAAAACCTTGCATTCCCTAATCCCTACCTTTTCAAGCACCCGAAACGAAAACGACCGATGCGACAGAAAGACGCATAAAAAAAATGTCGGATAAACGAGAGGCAGATAAGATAGTTTGAAACTCAACTCCCT
>OIXV01001290.1_pt1 | contig 22394 bp, 16 predicted proteins | sample 1587771 | NCBI WGS metagenome assembly OIXV01 (sample SAMEA3888893, study PRJEB22519) | human gut metagenome | biome: human gut; feature: human-associated habitat; material: faeces | place: Denmark | collected 2010
GCGACGTTAAAAATCGCTCCCGGCGATTTTTTATGACGGGCGTCCTGCCCGCCACCCGATGGGCCGTCGCGGGCGACGTTAAAAATCGCTCCCGGCGATTTTTTATGGGCGATAGTTATTTTCTTATGGTGACGCGATGAGCAACTCTTTACCTGACACTGTCTCCCCTACCCTCTCCGGTCAGCCAGAGAATCCGGGTAGCTGGCCGCAAGGTGATTTGACCTGTGCCACCATCAAGGCACACCTCGATATTTTCCAGCGCTGGCTGGGTGAAGCGTTTGATAGCGGTATCGCCGCCGGGCAGCTAATCGAAGCGCGCACCGAATTTATCGACCAGTTGCTCCAGCGCCTGTGGATTGATTTTGGCTTTGGTCCGGTCAGCGATCTGGCGCTGGTCGCGGTCGGGGGGTATGGCCGCGGCGAGCTGCACCCGCTCTCCGACGTCGACCTGCTGATTCTCAGCCGCAAAAAACTCTCCGATGAGCAGGCGCAGAAGGTGGGCGAACTGCTGACGCTGCTGTGGGATATCAAGCTCGAGGTCGGCCACAGCGTACGCACGCTCGAAGAGTGCCTGCTGGAAGGACTGTCCGATCTTAGCGTCGCGACCAACCTGATTGAATCTCGCCTGCTGATTGGCGATGTGGCCCTGTTTCTTGAACTGCAGAAACATATCTTCAGCGATGGTTTCTGGCCTTCAGAGAAGTTTTTTGCCGCCAAGGTCGAAGAGCAGAACATCCGCCACCAGCGCTACCACGGCACCAGCTATAACCTCGAACCAGATGTGAAAAGCAGCCCAGGCGGCCTGCGAGATATCCACACCCTACAGTGGGTCGCCCGTCGCCACTTCGGCGCCACCTCGCTGGATGAAATGGTTGGCTTCGGCTTTCTCACCGAAGCCGAACGTAACGAGCTTAACGAATGTCTGCACCAGCTGTGGCGGATTCGCTTTGCGCTGCACCTCGAGTTAAACCGCTACGATAACCGCCTGCTATTCGACCGCCAGCTCAGCGTCGCCCGCCGACTGCGCTACGAAGGCGAAGGCAATCAGCCTATCGAATACATGATGAAGGATTTTTTCCGCGTCACCCGGCGGGTCAGCGAACTGAATCACATGCTGCTCCAGCTGTTTGATGAAGCAATCCTCGCCCTCACCGAAGATGAAAAGCCGCGGCCCATCGATGATGATTTTCAGCTGCGCGGCACGCTGATTGACCTGCGCGACGATACGCTGTTTATGCGCGAACCGCAGGCGATCCTGCGCATGTTCTATATTATGGTGCGTAACAGCAACATCACCGGCATCTACTCCACGACGCTTCGCCACCTGCGCCACGCGCGGCGCCATCTGACGCAGCCGCTGTGCTATATCCCGGAAGCGCGCACGATTTTCCTCAGCATGTTGCGCCACCAGGGCGCGGTCAGCCGGGGGCTGTTGCCGATGCACCGCCACAGCGTACTGTGGGCCTATATGCCGCAGTGGTCGCATATTGTGGGCCAGATGCAGTTTGACCTGTTTCATGCCTATACGGTCGATGAACATACGATCCGCGTGATGCTGAAGCTGGAAAGCTTCGCCAAAGAAGAGACCCGCAGTCGCCACCCGCTGTGCGTAGAACTGTGGCCTCGCCTGACGCACCCGGAGCTGATTCTGATTGCCGCCCTGTTCCATGATATTGCTAAAGGTCGCGGCGGCGATCATTCTGTCCTCGGTGCCCAGGATGTGCTGAAATTCGCCGAGCTGCACGGGCTTAACTCGCGGGAAACCCAGCTGGTGGCCTGGCTGGTGCGCCATCATCTGTTGATGTCGGTCACCGCTCAGCGCCGTGATATTCAGGATCCGGAGGTCATCAAGCAGTTTGCCGAAGAGGTGCAAACCGAAAACCGCCTGCGCTACCTGGTGTGCCTGACCGTCGCCGATATCTGTGCGACCAACGAAACCTTGTGGAACAGCTGGAAGCAGAGCCTGCTGCGCGAGCTCTATTTCGCCACCGAAAAACAGCTGCGTCGCGGGATGCAAAGCACGCCAGATATGCGCGAACGGGTACGCCATCATCAGCTGCAGGCGCTGGCGCTCCTGCGGATGGAAAATATTAATGAAGAGGCGCTGCATCAAATCTGGAATCGCTGCCGCGCCAACTACTTCGTGCGCCATACGCCGAACCAGCTCGCCTGGCACGCCCGCAATTTGCTCAAACACGACCTGAGCAAACCGATGATCCTGCTCAGCTCGCAGGCCACGCGCGGCGGGACCGAAATTTTTATCTGGAGCCCGGACCGCCCGTACCTGTTTGCCGCCGTCTGTGGCGAACTGGATCGCCGCAACCTCAGCGTTCACGATGCCCAGATTTTTACCACCCGCGACGGCATGGCGATGGATACCTTTATTGTACTGGAACCGGACGGCAGTCCGCTTTCCGCCGATCGTCATGAGATGATCCGCCACGGCCTGGAACAGACCATCACCCAACGCAGCTGGCAGCCGCCGGCCCCGCGCCGTCAGGCGGCGAAACTTCGCCATTTCTCCGTCGTTACCGAAGTCAATTTCCTGCCAACGCACACCGACAGAAAATCGTTTCTTGAGCTGATTGCGCTCGATCAGCCGGGCCTGCTGGCTCGCGTGGGTCAGGTGTTCGCCGACCTCAATATTTCGCTTCACGGGGCCAGAATTACGACAATTGGTGAGCGAGTAGAAGATTTATTTATAATCGCGACGGCGGACCGGCGTGGGCTTAATAATGCGCTCCAACAAGAAGTACAACAACGGTTGACAGAGGCCCTCAATCCAAACGATAAAGGGTGACGAACTTTTAATGTGTAAAGAGAAAGAGTAAAACAATGCAGCAATTACAGAATGTTATTGAGTCCGCTTTTGAGCGTCGCGCCGACATCACGCCGGCAAATGTGGATACCGTAACCCGCGAAGCGGTTAACCAGGTGATTTCTCTGCTTGATTCCGGCGCGCTGCGTGTCGCTGAAAAAATCGATGGCCAGTGGGTCACCCATCAATGGCTGAAGAAGGCGGTTCTGCTCTCTTTCCGTATTAACGATAACCAGGTTATCGACGGTGCGGAAAGCCGCTACTTCGATAAAGTGCCGATGAAATTCGCTGACTATGATGAAGCGCGTTTCCAGAAAGAAGGCTTCCGCGTGGTTCCGCCGGCGGCGGTTCGTCAGGGCGCATTTATTGCCCGCAACACCGTGCTGATGCCGTCCTACGTCAACATTGGCGCCTACGTTGATGAAGGCTCCATGGTAGATACCTGGGCCACCGTGGGTTCCTGCGCGCAGATCGGTAAAAACGTGCACCTGTCCGGCGGCGTCGGCATCGGTGGCGTGCTGGAGCCGCTGCAGGCTAACCCGACAATCATCGAAGACAACTGCTTCATCGGCGCACGCTCTGAAGTGGTTGAAGGCGTGATCGTTGAAGAAGGTTCCGTGATCTCCATGGGCGTGTACCTGGGTCAAAGCACCAAAATTTACGATCGCGAAACCGGCGAAGTCCATTATGGCCGCGTTCCGGCGGGCTCAGTGGTGGTTTCCGGCAACCTGCCGTCGAAAGATGGCAAGTACAGCCTGTACTGCGCCGTTATCGTGAAGAAAGTGGATGCGAAAACTCGCGGCAAGGTCGGCATTAACGAACTGCTGCGTACCATCGACTAAGCAGAATAAAAAGCGGGAGATATCCCGCTTTTTTTATATTTGAAGCTGGCGAAGATGGATCTTTTCGTTAATTATTCAAAGGTTATGATGATATCAAAGGTACCGTTATGTACGATAATCTGAAAAGTCTTGGCATTACCAATCCTGATGAGATCGATCGCTATAGCCTGCGGCAGGAAGCCAACAACGACATTCTGAAAATCTATTTTCAGAAAGACAAAGGCGAGTTCTTCGCCAAAAGCGTCAAGTTTAAATACCCGCGCCAGCGTAAGACCGTTGTCGCAGATGGCGTAGGCCAGGGGTATAAAGAGGTTCAGGAAATTAGCCCGAATCTGCGCTACGTTATCGATGAGCTGGATCAGATCTGCCAGCGCGATCGTACCGAAGTCGACCTCAAACGTAAGATCCTTGACGATCTGCGTCATCTGGAAAGCGTCGTCACTCATAAGATCAGTGAAATTGAAGCCGATCTGGAAAAACTGACGCGGAATAAATAAGTTGGTTTTCACTCCCTGGCCGGCGATGCTTTCCAGGGAGAGACCCACAGCAACCAGGAGAAGACACTGTGTCGCTATCCGGGCTATCTTCTAACGCTGTTCATCCAGCTGCAGCGCAATATAAAGCAGCAGACGATCGTCAAAACTCCCCAGGTCCAGTCCCGTCAGTTCAGCAATACGATTCAGGCGATACTCCAGCGTATTACGATGAATAAACAGCGCCTTTGACGTCGCCAGCGGCTGCACGTTATGGCGAAACCAGGCTTGTAGAGTACGCCGCAACAGACCGTTATTATCCATCGCCTTCAGCCGGACCAGAGGACGGGCGAGTTCATTGGCCTGCCAGCCGCCGCGCAGGCTATCGAGCAGCACCGGTAACATTAAATCCTGATAAAAATAGCTGCGGCTCTCGGGCATCCGCTGTTTGCCGACCATCATCGTGGTACGCGCGGTGCGCCAGGAACGGGCGATGCTGCCGGGGCCGGTAAAGAAGTTCCCCAGCGCCACGCGAAAGCGCAGCTGGCCGTTTTCTTTCATTCGGGCGATCAGCTGATCGATTCGTTTGCGGTGATCCTCCGCGTCCCAGCGACCAAAGGCATTGAATGCCGGTTTGAGCACCACCATCTCGGTCAGTGAGACAATCGCCACCAGATTGTTGCGATCGGGCGTGGTCAGGGCGGTTTGCAGCTGCTGCAGTTCGGCCATGGCGCTGTCTACCCCGAGCTGACCGCTATCCACTTCAATCATCGCGACCACGCGAGGCTGGTTCAGATCGATGCCCAGCCGCTGCGCCCACTCGGTTAAGGCGGGCGTATTCTCTTCTGCCTGAATCAGGTTCATGACCAGCTCTTCACGCAGGCGGCTATCCTGGGCCAGAAGATGCATTAACCGCGACTGCTCCAGCATCATCTCGGCGGTCATGCACACCAGCTCGCCATATTTGCGCAGCGTTTCTGGTTCGCCGGTGAGGCCAATCACGCCGACGATCTCCCCCTCCAGACGCAAAGGCAGGTTAATCCCCTGACGCACGCCGTGTAGATGACGAGCAACCGCATCATCAATATCCACGACCCGCCCCTGGGAAAGCACCAGCAGCGCCCCTTCGTGCAATTCCCCAATTCGCTCGCGATCGCCGCTGCCGATAATGCGCCCGCGGGCGTCCATTACGTTGATATTGGTATCAATGATGCGCATCGTTCGCGCAACGATATCCTGCGCCATGTTGGTATCAAGATGCCAGCCAGCCATGTAACCCTCCCGTCAACAGGGGGTCAGCATAAAAGAGTTGGCCGAACGTCGCATTGTGCATATGCATAAAGCCAGGCAGAGAAGTATGGAGTTGCGGGTGGAGTCACAGAAAGGAAAGCGCGGCGGATAGCGGGGCAAAAAAAAAGCCCCTTCCCGCAACGAGGAGAAGGGGCTGGTTTAGCCGTTAGCGATTACTGCATCAGCAGATAGATAGTGCTATCGCCACGCTGGATGTTCAGCGCCAGCACCGAAGGTTTGGCATCAAAGATTTTGCGCAGATCGGCGATATTTTTCACCGGCTGCTGGTTAGCGCCGACGATGATGTCGCCTTTCTTGAGGCCAATTTGTGCCGCCGGAGTCCCCGCTTTCACATTATTGACCACCACACCTTTGTCCTGACCTTTGTTGCTCATTTCCGCACCTTCAATACCATTGAAGATGGTGCTGGAGTCAACCTGAGTCTGGTTGCTCTGCTGCAGTTCGACGGTCGCATTGACCGCTTTGCCGTCGCGTACCAGTCCCAGCTGGACTTTGCTACCGATAGGCATAGTACCGACTTGCGCACGCAGCGCCGCGAAGCTGCTGATAGGCTTACCGTTCAGCGAGGTAATCACGTCACCGGCTTTGATACCGGCCTTCGCCGCCGCAGAACCCGGCATAACCTGGCTGACGAAGGCACCGCGCTGCGCATCGACCTTCATCGCTTTCGCCAGTTCAGAGTTCAGCTCGGTCCCCATAATACCCAGCTCGCCGCGTTTCACCTGGCCATACTTGACCATCTGCTCGGTCAGGTTTTTGACCATGTTACTCGGGATGGCAAAACCGATACCGATATTGCCGCCGTCCGGCGCCAGGATCGCGGTATTAATCCCGATCAGTTCGCCGTTCAGGTTAACCAGCGCACCGCCGGAGTTACCGCGGTTGATCGCCGCATCGGTCTGGATAAAGTTTTCGTAGTTTTCAACGTTCAGGCCGCTACGGCCAAGCGCGGAGACAATACCCGAAGTGACGGTTTCACCCAGACCAAACGGGTTACCGATCGCGACGGTGTAGTCACCGACGCGCAGCGCATCGGAATCTGCCAGCTTAATCGCCGTCAGATTTTTCGGATCCTGAATCTGGATCAGCGCAATATCGGAACGCGGATCTTTGCCAACGACTTTGGCATCAAACTTACGTCCGTCGCTCAGCTGTACTTTAATCGTGGTCGCATTATCCACAACGTGGTTATTGGTCACGACATAGCCTTTAGCCGCATCGATGATCACCCCGGAGCCCAGCGCCATAAATTTCTGCTGCTGACCGCCATCACCCGGCGCCCCGCCGCCCTGTCCACCGCCCTGACAGAACGGAGAACTCTGGAACGGCGAACCATCCTGGCAGAACGGTGAATTATCACCAAAGAACTGCTGGAAGTTACGCGGCATCCGCGGAGTGTTGACCGTTGTGCTGCCTTCAACATTAATGCTGACAACCGACGGCATCACTTTTTCCAGCATCGGGGCCAGGCTTGGCATTTGCTGTGTACTTGAGGCCGAAGAGGACGTTTCTGCCGCGCTCGCAGAGAGCGGGGATAACGCCAGACCTAAACTCAGAGCCAGTGCACTCATTGCTAACGTGGTTTTTTTCATATGTCTCAATCTCGATTTTAGATAATGCAAATTGCTATGTATGTGACTATCAGAGTCATTTTATCGCGCTAAGTTCCGGAATTAAGCATCTGGAAAAAGTAAAAATTTATTGTTCGTCTTTACAAAACCTGTACTTATTCCACCGCCATCAAGCGTCGATATTCATCCCATGCATACAAATCCGTCATCCCACTGATATAGTCCTGTATCAGACGGCAGCGATAATAATATTCCATCACCGGAAATTCTTCAGCATCGCGCGAAACCTTATTTACTGCTTCAACATAGGCCAGCCGATGACGCGTCGAAAGTTTCTGGAACAAGCGCGAGGCGATAGGTAAGCTCCTCACCCGCTCTTTCTCCACTAATAAGCTAAACTCCTCCAGCGATAATTTTAACAGCGGCTCATAGATATCCAGAAGACCGCTAATCACCCGATAGCCTTGTAATTCCAGCTGCTCAACGTCTGGATGACTAAACACATGTTTTATCGCAACGTTTTTATATAGTTCCAGCAGCTGACTGCAGTCGCTATCGTCCTCAAGCAGCGCATGATTAAAATCACCGGCAAAGATCTTCGGTAAATTATCGATAAACCGGCGTGCCGCATACGGCACCAGTTTATTCAGCGTGTTGACCCGTAAATACATAAAGAACTGATCTTCTGTACTTCGACTCAGAGAATTCGCGCGCGATTTATCCCAGGCATTTTCTACCACTTGCGAAAATAAAGAGCCTTTTTCATGCTGCCCCCACGCCTCGTGAAGCAGCTGATAAAGTTGTTCTACGCTGAAAATACGTTTTTCTACCGCATCCTCAAGATCGGCCACACAATATGAGATATCGTCCGCCGCCTCCATAATCCAGGTCAAAGGAAAACGATTGTAAGGAGCCAGCTCCAGTTCTTTACGCAACCTCGCAATATAGCCCTCTTCGGCTAAATAATAACCAGGCTTCTTCATTAAATAACTGTGGCTGGAGGGAAGTTCTCCCCGCCACCACGCCGGGCGCGTATATTTTAGAATGCAGCCAACCTGCGCCCAGGTCAGATTCATCCGCATCAGGGTATGCACTAAGCGAATACCCTGCGCGTTGCCTTCAAACCAGCACAGATCCTGACGAACTTTGCTCCGCAGCACATTCAGTTCGTCAGCGCCCTCCTGCAAACGGAGCGCCTCCACCGTACAACGATCCTGCGCTAACGGCGCGCCGGCGGCATCGTCAGGCGCGAGCCGCTGACGGAACCAGTCATTAATTGCCGCCTCACCAAAATGGCCGAACGGCGGATTGCCGATGTCATGCATCAGGCAGGCCATTTCCACCACGCTCTCAAACGGTCCGGTGAGTTCATCCAGCCCGTAGGCTTCCAGCAGACGCTGCTCTTTCAGGCGACTGAGGATCTCTTTGGCGATATAGCGTCCCACCTGCTGAACTTCAAGGGAGTGGGTTAAACGAGTCCGCACCGCGGCATTACGTTCCAGCGGGAAGACCTGGGTTTTTTGCTGTAAACGGCGGATTGCCGGCGAGTTGATAATTCGCCCGCGATCGCTTTCAAAAATACGCAGGATCTCACGTTCCGTTTCGACCCCCTGCGGCGAGCGGTAGCGCCGACGCCAGTTAATCTTGTTGCGAAAATCAATCTTTGCCATGGCCTCTCCCGCGCGAGCAATAACGTTTCCCTTTGAGTGCATGATAGACTATGCAACTAAACCTGACACATCGCGAGTAAATCTATGAAAATCGGCATTATTGGCGCTATGGAAGAAGAAGTTACCCTTCTGCGCGACAAAATCGAAAACCGTCAGACTCTGACCCATGGCGGGAGCGAAATCTACACCGGCCAGTTGAACGGCACCGATGTCGCCCTGTTAAAATCAGGCATTGGCAAAGTGGCGGCGGCGATGGGCGCGGCCCTGCTGCTGGAGATTTGCAAGCCGGACGTGATTATCAACACCGGCTCCGCAGGCGGACTGGCGTCGACGCTGAAAGTCGGCGACATCGTCATCTCCGACGAGACCCGCTACCACGATGCCGACGTCACCGCCTTTGGTTATGAGTATGGCCAGCTGCCAGGCTGCCCGGCAGGCTTCAAAGCCGACGATAAGCTGATTGCCGCCGCGCAAAGCTGCATCGAAGCGCTGAATCTGCACGCGGTGCGCGGCCTGATCGTCAGCGGTGACGCCTTCATCAACGGCTCGGTCGGGCTGGCGAAAATCCGCCACAACTTCCCGCAGGCCGTAGCGGTTGAAATGGAAGCAACGGCGATTGCCCATGTTTGCCACAACTTCGGCGTGCCGTTCGTGGTGGTACGCGCGATTTCCGACGTGGCGGATCAGCAGTCTCACCTGAGCTTTGATGAGTTCCTCACCGTTGCCGCCAAACAGTCCACGCTGATGGTGGAAAAACTGGTACAGACGCTGGCGCGTGGCTAAGTCGCTAAAACGGGCGCTTGCCGCTCTGCTGCTGCTTACCCCGGCGTGGCTCTTCGCCGCGCCGCGGGTTATCACGCTATCCCCCTCCAATACCGAACTGGCCTTTGCCGCCGGTATTACGCCGGTTGGCGTCAGCAGCCATTCCGATTATCCGCCGCAAGCGGCCGGTATCGAACAGGTTGCCAGCTGGCAAGGGATGAACCTGGAACGCATTGTCGCGTTGCAGCCGGACCTGATTCTGGCATGGCGCGGCGGCAATGCCGAGCGGCAGGTTAATCAACTGAGCGCGCTGGGGATCAAGGTACTCTGGGTCAATACCGCGACGATTGAAGAGATCATTGCGACGCTGCGACAGCTGGCGCAGTGGAGTCCGCAGCCGGAAAAGGCTCGCGCATCCGCACAGCGAATGCAGGACGACTATGATGCCCTCAAAGCCCGCTACGCACATACGCCGAAAAAACGCGTCTTTCTGCAGTTTGGCAGCAATCCCCTTTTTACCAGCAGTCGGGGATCGATTCAGGACCAGGTGCTGACGTTGTGCGGCGGTGACAACATTTTTGCCTCCAGCCCGGTTCCCTGGCCCCAGGTGAGTCGTGAACAGGTCCTGGCAAGGCAGCCTCAGGCCATTGTTATCGCCGGTGATGCCAGCAGACTCCCTGAAGTTGAACGTTACTGGCATAATCAGTTAAAAATTTCCCTGATTGCAGTAGATGGCGACTGGTTTGAACGCGCAAGCCCGCGTATTATCCTCGCCGCAAAACAGCTCTGCGAGGCGCTCGGGCAGGTCAAATAGCGCCGTTTGCGCAGGGTAATAACGACATCCGCTACAGAGAACGCCAGTGTAACCGACATACATACGGTTGGCGGACGCCGTGCGGGTGCAATTTGGTGAGTAAAAATAGCCTAAGGATCCGGGCGCTTAACGAGAACTGACGATGCTTGTCTATTGGCTGGATATTATTGGCACCGCCGTATTTGCTATCTCGGGCGTATTGCTGGCCGGTAAACTCCGGATGGATCCCTTTGGCGTGCTGGTGCTCGGCGTTGTCACCGCCGTGGGCGGTGGGACCATTCGCGATATGGCGCTCGCCAACGGCCCGGTGTTCTGGGTAAAAGACCCCACTGATCTGGTGGTGGCGATGATCACCAGCATGCTGACCATTCTGCTGGTGCGCCAGCCACGCCGACTGCCGAAATGGATATTGCCGGTGCTTGATGCCGTTGGTCTGGCGGTATTTGTCGGCATCGGAGTGAATAAAGCGTTTCTGGCCCACAGCGGCCCGCTGGTCGCTATCTGTATGGGTGTCGTCACCGGCGTAGGCGGCGGGATCATTCGCGACGTACTGGCGCGCGAAATTCCGATGATTTTACGCACGGAAATCTATGCCACGGCCTGTATTGTCGGCGGTATCGTGCACGCCACGGCCTATGACACTTTTCATGTTTCGCTGCAGAACTCGGCGATGATGGGCATGGTCGTCACGCTGATGATTCGCCTTGCGGCCATCCGTTGGCATCTGAAGCTGCCGACTTTTGCCCTCGATGATCACGGGCGATAGAACGGGGAAATTGCCCCGGCGGAGAAAAACTACCGGGGCGAGAATCCAGTGCGGGGATCAGACGCTGAATGAAGACCCGCAGCCGCAGGTACTTTTCGCATTCGGGTTGGTCACGATAAAACGCGAGCCTTCCAGGCCTTCAGTGTAGTCGACGGCACCGCCGACCAGATACTGCAGGCTCATCGGATCGACCACCAGGCCGACGCCCTGTTTTTCGATGGTCATATCGCCTTCGTTAACCTGATCGTCAAAGGTGAAGCCGTACTGAAAACCACTGCAACCACCACCGGTGATATACACACGCAGTTTCAGGTTTGGATTGTCTTCATCTGCAATCAGGAATTTTACTTTTTTGGCTGCAGCTTCAGTAAACTCCAGCGGCAACGCTACGTCATCACTCATTTTATGCTCCCATTGATACTTCTGACCGGTTAAAGAATAACCCGACCTTATGAGCCATTATCTAATACCCTGGTAAATCGTTCAAGTATTCTCCCCGGCAACCTGCTGCGCTTTTGCCGCCTGTTCTGCGGCCTGTTTCGCCAGCGTGCGCTCCAGGATCGTGGAATACAAAGGCTTACCGCCAAGGAATTGCGCCAGTAGTGTTGCGCCAAGACAGGTAATAATCATTGGCAGAATGAGCTGATAGTTATCGGTCATCTCCAGCACCAGCACAATCCCGGTCAGCGGAGCGCGGATTGACGCCGCCAGCAGGGCCCCCATTCCGGCAATCGCAAAGGTCCCGGCATCCAGATGATAGGCCGGCAGCATCGGCGTGACGGCCATCCCGAAGGCGGTTCCCAGCAAGGTTCCCAGCGCCAGCATCGGCGCAAAAATGCCGCCGGGCGCCCCGGAGGAGAAACAGAGTAACGTGGTTATCACGCGGGCGATAAAGATAAACAGCAGCAGGCCAACGGAAAAGTTGCCCGCCGCAGCAATCGGAATCAGGTTAAAACCGCCTCCTGCCGCCGCCGGTTGAATCAGCCCGAGAACGCCGCACATTCCGCCAATTAGCCCGCCGATCTGTACCCACTTTTTCGTATTGCCGCCATGAATACGCTGGAACATATCCTGGGTGCGCAGCACCAGGCTATTAAACAGCGGGCCAACGCAGCCAAAAATCATCCCCAGGATCAGGTACAGCCACAGCGTATTCACCGGCGCATCGCTCAGCTTGCCGACCTCAATAATCGCCGATTCGCCATTAAAGATACGGAACACAATGCTCGACATAATCACGCCGGTAAAGACGGCTTTAATCGAAATCAGGTTGTAGCGAAACTGCGGGCGCATCTCTTCGATAATGAATAAAATCCCCGCCAGCGGCGCGTTAAATGCCGCAGAGAGCCCCGCCGCGGCCCCGGTGGCCAGCAACGTGTGGCGCGCTTCGGGGCTGCGCATGCGGAAAATATCCAGCACCATTCGCCCGACGTTGCCGCCCAGCTGTACCGTTGGCCCTTCGCGACCGAGCACCATGCCGGCGCCCAGCGTCCCCATCCCGCCGATAAATTTTACCGGCAGCACTCGCCACCAGCGAACCGGACGCAGCTCTTCCAGCGCCCCTTCGATCTCCGGTATACCGGATCCCCCTGCCTCCGGCGCGAAACGACGCACCAGAAAATAGCCCACCATCGCCAGCAACGCAGATAAAATAAAAGCCAGCGGCCAAATCAGGAACCCGTGATCCGCCACCTGCACCAGGGAACCGATGCGCATGTTCTGCACCCAGCTGACGCTCTTTTCAAAGGCGACCCCCACCAGCCCGGCCAGCGTGCCGACCACCGCGGCCATCAGCAGCACCGCCAGCGGCGTTTTGTCACGTTGAACTAATCGACGTACCACATCGCCACGACGCAAGCGCACGATTTGTTTTGCTTCAAAAGTAGAGGCTTCTGTTTTCATACTCTTATCGTCAATAGTCATACAAATACGAAGGGGACATTTTAGCCTTCTGAACGTCCTACGTCGCGGGAAAAATGCACCTGCTGCGCTTTGTTTCAATTGGGCAAAACTTTCATAACTATCCTGGAATAACTTAGAATAACCAGCAAAACATTTATCACGAACCAGGATCATGGCAATGAGCAAATCTGAAACACTCTATAGCGCCGCACGTGAACTCATCCCCGGCGGCGTGAACTCGCCGGTCCGCGCCTTTAGCGGCGTCGGCGGTACACCGCTGTTTATCGAACGCGCCGACGGCGCCAGGCTGTACGATGTCGACGGTAAAGCGTATATCGATTATGTCGGCTCCTGGGGCCCCATGGTACTGGGCCATAACCATCCGGCCATTCGCAATGCGGTGATTGAAGCCGCGGAGCGCGGCCTGAGCTTTGGCGCGCCGACGGAAATGGAAGTCAAAATGGCGGAGCTGGTGACCGAACTGGTCCCAACGATGGATATGGTGCGGATGGTGAACTCCGGTACCGAAGCGACGATGAGCGCCATTCGCCTGGCTCGTGGCTTTACCGGCCGTGACAAAATCATCAAATTTGAAGGGTGCTATCACGGCCACGCCGACTGTCTGCTGGTGAAAGCGGGCTCCGGCGCGCTGACCCTGGGCCAGCCGAACTCACCGGGCGTACCGGCTGATTTTGCTAAACATACCCTGACCTGCACCTATAACGATCTGGCCTCCGTTCGCGCCGCGTTTGAGCAATATCCGCAAGAGATTGCCTGCATCATCGTGGAGCCGGTAGCCGGCAACATGAACTGCATCCCGCCGCTACCGGCGTTCCTGCCGGGCCTGCGCGCGCTGTGCGACGAATTTGGCGCGCTGCTGATTATCGATGAAGTGATGACCGGCTTCCGCGTGGCGCTGGCGGGCGCGCAGTCATACTACGACGTGGTTCCGGATCTGACCTGTCTGGGCAAGATCATCGGGGGCGGTATGCCGGTCGGCGCATTTGGCGGTCGTCGCGATGTGATGGATGCCCTGGCCCCGACCGGCCCGGTGTATCAGGCCGGAACCCTGTCTGGTAACCCGATCGCCATGGCGGCCGGTTTTGCCTGCCTGAGCGAAGTCGCCCAGCCGGGCGTCCACGAAACGCTGACCGATTTAACCAATCAGCTCTCTCAAGGGCTGCTGGATGCCGCGCGCGAAGCGGGCATTCCGCTGGTGGTGAATAATGTGGGCGGCATGTTCGGCCTCTTCTTTACCGATGCCGAAACGGTCACCTGCTATCAGGATGTGCTGAAGTGCGACGTTGAACGCTTTAAGCGTTTCTTCCATCTGATGCTGGAAGAAGGCGTCTATCTGGCGCCATCGGCGTTTGAGGCCGGCTTTATGTCGATTGCCCACACCCCTGATGATATCAACGATACCATCGCCGCCGCCCGTAAGGCGTTTGCGAAGCTGTAATTCAAGACCGGGCAGCGCAAGCTTGCCCGGCCTGTGTTTTTGTCGCCCCGGTAAGCGAAGCGCCACCGGGGAAAATTATCGGCTCTGTTTCCTCAGCAGATAAATAAAGTACGGCGCGCCGATAAAGGTCGACAGCAGACCTGCGGGGATCTGATACGGGAACATCATCATTCGCCCGCACCAGTCGGCAAAGACCAGCAGCAACCCGCCGATCAACCCGGCCATCACCATCTGCGGCATCGTCCGGCGGAATCCCATCATGCGCGCAATATGCGGCGCCATCAGGCCAACAAAACTCAGCGGGCCGATAGTCAGCGTGGCGGCCGCCGTCAGGCCAGCGGCCAGCAGCAGCAGAGCGACCCGCGACGGCGTCAGCGCGATACCTACCGCGCGTGCGGCTTCACCACCCAGCGGCAGAATCGTCAGCCAGCGCCGACACAGCGGCACCAGAATCAGCAGCAGCACCATCGCCATCCCGCTCCGAACGACCATCTCCGGCGTGGCGCCGTAAGTCGAGCCGGAAATCCACGTCAGAATCTGCGCCATGCGCGGATCGCCGCTGGCCTGCAGCATCATCAAGAGCATAGTGAAGGCGGTGCTGAGCGCCATCCCCGCCAGCAGCATCCGGTGCGGCGAGAAACCGCCGCGCCCGGCAGCCACCAGGATCACCAGCAGCGTCGCCGCCGCCCCCAGGCTACCGGCCGGCAGCAGCCAGCCGAAAGCGTTGCCGGGAACGAAAAACAGCATCAGGACAATACCAAAAGCTGCGCCGGAGCTGATGCCCAGCACTTCCGGGCTGGCCATCGGGTTACCGGTCAGGCGCTGGATAATACACCCCGCGACCGCCAGCATCACCCCGGCGAACAGCGCGGCGAACACCCGCGGCCAGCGCCACGGCATCAGTTGATCCAGCAGCGTGCCGCTCGCCCAGTGCCAGCTCTGCGCATCCCGCCCAAAGGCCAGGGCGACGAGGAGCGCCAGCAGCAGGATCAGCAAACCGCCAAACGCAAATCCCCGTACGTTTTGCCGTTCCACCAGCACTTTATCGCCGGCATTCATCACCGGCGCACTGATGCTGCGCAAGCGCGGCAGCAGCCACAGCAGCAGCGGCGCGCCGATCAGCGCCGTCACGGAACCGGTGGACACTTCCCGCCATACCCGGGTCAGCCACAGAATGATCTGGTCTGACAGCCAGAGAATCAGCGCGCCAATCACCGCCGCCAGCAGCAGACGCGACAGCAGACGACGCGCGCCGAGCATTTTCGCCAGCAGCGGCGAAAACAGGCCGATAAAACCGATAATCCCCACCGCATTCACCAGCAACGCGCTGATAACGATCGCCAGCGTCAGCGTGGCCAGACGCGCCAGAGAGAGCGCCAGTCCGAGATTACGCGCCACGCCATCATCCAGCCCCATCAGCGTGAGGGGACGCAGCAGCAGCAACGTTAACATGAGGCCGCCGAGCAGCTGCGGCCACAGCCGTTGCACCACGCTCCAGTCGGTTTGCGTCAGCGTACCGGTGCTCCACAGGAACATACTTTGCAGCTGATCGTGATGGAAAATAACCATCAGCTGGTTCAGCGCCCCGCAGTACAGACTGACCACCAGACCGGCAAGAATCAGGGTTACCGGCGACAGCCGTTTTCCCCACGAGACGCCAAAAACCAGCGCCCCGACAAGACAGGCCCCCGCCAGTGCGGCGAATTGCGACGCCAGTACGCCGGGAATCGCCCACAGCGTCGTCACCGTCATCCCCAGCTGAGCGCCGGTCGCGACCCCGAGGGTGGTCGGTTCCGCCAGCGGGTTGCGCAGCACCTGCTGGAACAGCACGCCCACCAGTCCGAGCCCCGCGCCAACCAGCAGCGACACCGCCAGTCTCGGCAGCAGGCTGTAGTGGAACAACATCTGAGCGATATTGTCGATATCCGGCTGCCACAGCGCCTGGCGCCACTCGTGCTGCGGCAACGCCGCCTGGAGATTCAAGAAGCTGAGCGCAAATGCGGTCATCGCCAGCACCGTCAGCAGCAGTGCCGCCAGAGGAGACAGTCGCGATCTCATGCCTCACCTCCCTGGACATCCGCCAGCACGCGGGCAAAATGCATTGCCGACAGCGTCGCACCGTAGAACCAGACAGCCGGCACGCGCTGGAAGCGCCCTTCGCGGACAAACGGCATCGCCTGCCAGAGCGGCGTACTCATCAGTTGGCTCATTTCGGCACGATTACCGTGGTCGAAGCAGATAACATCGGTCTCTTTGTAGGCGGCCAGTCGATCGATTCCCACGCTGACGCTGCCCCAGAAGGCGGTTTCACCGCGCCAGGCATTTTTAATCCCCAGGCGATCGAGCACCTCCTGAAACAGACAATTATTGCCGAAAACCAGGACATGGCGGGGATCGAGCAAGGTGATCATCAGCAGCGGACGATCGCCACGGCGGGCGAAACGCGGGCGCAGATTCTCCATCAGCGCGTCAAATTCCGCCAGATGGCGCTTCGCCGCCTGCTGCCGGCCAATCAGCTCGGCCATCTCGTTGAGAGATTGCTGCGCCATCTGCAGCGGTCGTTTACCGTCGCTGAAGGTGAATCCCCGCCCCGGGGCAATGCGCGCCAGCTTCTCTGGCGACGGCCCATATCCGGCCGACCAGACGATAAACGACGGTTTCATCTGCGTCAGCAGCTCAAGATTCGGCTCCGTACGCAGCCCGACATCAATCACCGAGGAAGGCAGCGCCGGTTCATTCACCCACAGGTTATAGTTCGGGATATCGGCCACGCCGTAGGGCGTCACGCCAAGCGCCAGCAGGAGTTCTGCCGGCAGCCACTCCAGCGCCACAATACGCTGCGGATCGAAGCTTGCGGCCTGGGCGCCGCGCATCTGCCACAGCAGGGGCGACAGGGCCATCGCCGCCAGCAGACGGCGACGGGTAATGAAAGGGGTCTTTTCCATCAATAGACAAAGCTTACCGGCGCGCTACCCGCCGGATGCGGCAGAATACCCATCGGAATACCGTAAATTTGCTCCAGCGTTTCGCTGCGCATCAGCTGCGCGGGCGTGCCCTGAGCAATCATCTCCCCACCACGTAACGCGACCAGATAATCACAGTAACGGGCAGCCATGTTGATATCGTGCAGAACGGCGATCACCGTTAACCCGCGCTGTTGACTCAAACGATGCACCAGCGCCAGGACATCCACCTGATGGGCAATATCCAGCGCCGAGGTAGGTTCATCCAGCAATAAACAGCGGCTGTCCTGCGCCACCAGCATGGCAATCCACGCCCGCTGGCGCTCACCGCCTGACAGGCTGTCAACCAGCCGGTGCGCCAGCGGCTTAAGGCCGACCAACGCAATCGCCTCTTCAACTTTTTCCCGGTCGGCGGCACCGAAACGCCCCAGCGCGCCGTGCCACGGATAGCGGCCGATGGCCACCAGCTCGCGCACGGTCATCCCTTCCGCCGGCGGCAGCTGCTGCGGCAGATAGGCCACTTTACGGGCAAAGGCCTTGCTGCTCCAGCTGTCCAGAGGCTGCCCGTCCAGCAGCACATCGCCTTCCGACGGCGGCTGATGACGGCCGAGCATTTTCAGCAGTGTGGATTTGCCGGAGCCATTATGGCCAATCAGCCCCGTCACTTTTCCCGCCGGGAAAGTTAAGGAGAGAGGATGCAGCAGCGTACGGCCAGGTACGCGAAAGGTAACGCGATTCAACGAAAACGTGGTATCAGAGTGCGGAGAGTTTTCCTGCATAGCGGCGACCTGGTGAACGGCGCGGCGAACCGCGCCCGGTAAGTGATTAGAAGCGGAAGGTTGCAGTCGCAACAACTTGGCGCTCCGCGCCCCAGAAGCAACCGTAGGTGTTAAAGCAGCTGGCAACGTACTCACGATCGAACAGATTGTTTACGTGGAGTGCCACATTGGATCCTGCCATGCCTACTCGTGCCAGGTCATAGCGCACTAATGCGTCCACGACCGTGTAGCTACCTACCTTGAAGGAGTTCGCCGGATCACCATAGCTGGAGCCAGTGAAACGACCGCCGGTACCCACAGTCAGGCCAGACAGCGGGCCGTCAAAGAAAGTGTAATCCCCCCACAGAGACGCCATATGTTTTGGCACCTGGGCAGGCGTATTGCCTTTATAGTTGGTATCCGTGGTGTATTGAGCATCGGTGTAAGTGTAAGAACCGACCACATTGATGCTCGCAGAAAGTGCCGCTTTCGCTTCCACTTCAACGCCACGCGAACGAATTTCCCCCCCCTCAACCGAGAAGAACGATCCTGCAGGATCGGCCATCAGATTGTTGGTTTTGGTCAACTGATAGACTGCGCCGGTAATAACAATGGGACGATCGTTCGGGACGTATTTCACGCCCGCTTCGTATTGCTTACCTTTAGACGGAGTGAAAATATTACCATCCGCTCCCGTCTGAGAAGCTGGTTCAAACGATTCACTATAGCTGAAATAAGGTGTTACGCCGTTATCGAACAGATAGTTAACACCACCACGCCAAGTGAACTCTTTATCATCCCGGGAATCCTGAGTAGCAGTCACGCGGTTGAGAGAGTCCTGCTTCGCCCAATCGTAACGGCCACCGAGGGTAACAAGCACTTTATCCCATTGCATCTGATCCTGGATGTACAGACCAGTCTGTTTCTGCTTGTTCAGCACCTGATAAGCGCCTGACGGCCCTGGGTGTGAGTCAAAATCAAAGTCACTGCGATCGAGGTTATAGATATCGGATGGCGGGACCGAACCGGCATAGCCAAACCAAGAATCGATATCATTACGCATGCGCATAAAATCAACCCCGGTCAACAGCGTGTGATCTACAGAACCGGTCACGAACTTGCTTTGCAGCTGGGTATCTACGGAGAAGTTCTGTAGTTTCTCATTATCAATAACGTATTGACGGGTAAGGTAGTGGCCCCATTCAGAGGGGGCAATACTTGCACATGGGCTGGTGGCCGGGTTGCCCGAATAGAGCGGATCTGAGCACATGCCGTAGCCATAAACGCTGTTCTGTGAAACTTTATTTTGCGCGTAGCGCAAATTCTGACGCACCGTAAAAGTATCATTGAACTGGTGATCGAAGCTGTAGCCCACCATTTTCTCATTACGAGAATAGGTATTGTTATTAGCCCCTTCATTGAAATCGGTAGAAAGACGCTTACCGTTCGGCAATGGCGTAACCGTCCCCTCTTTCGGCAGCCAACCGTAGTAACCTGTTTCCGGCTCGTTTTGGAAGTAGGAGAGGAACGTAAAGTTGGTTTTATCATCCGGGCGCCAGGTAAAAGATGGCGCAATAGCATAACGCTGTTCCTCTGCCCCATTCTGCTGGGCATTCGCAGAACGGGCCAGGCCCGTTAAGCGGTAGGAATAAACGCCGTCATCATCCAGCGCATCGCTGAAGTCAAAGCCAGTCTGGAACAAGCCGTTGGTACCCATTTTGAATTGGATTTCCTTCAACGGCTCCGTAGTCGGACGCTTACTGACTATGTTCAGCAGGCCACCCGGGTTACTCTTTCCGTAGAGAACGGAAACCGGGCCACGCATGACTTCGGCACGCTCCAGCATATAGGGATCGATCACCGCATCATTATAGAAATTGCCCTGCATCTTCAGGCCATTAAGATAATTATTCTGACTTTGACCGTCTGCTGCAAAACCGCGGATGATTAGGTAGTCGTAAGTATTAGAAGCACCACGAGTTCCTACCGCGACACCTGGCGTGTAACTCAATGCTTCTTTAACTGATTTCGGTTGATGCAGGGCCATCTCCTCGGCGGTTACCACCGAAATGGACTGCGGTACTTTTTGAATCGGGGTATCGGTTTTGGTCGCCGTAGCTGATTGTCGCGCGGCAATGGTCGCAGCCGGGCCCCAGGCACTCTCTTGCGCGGCAGGTGCCGCGATAACGGTGATGGTTTCTTCTTGTTTCGGTTCAACTGCTGCCTGCGCATAGACAGACATGCCGCTAACCGCCGTGGCTACTACGACTGCGATTTTACGCAGCGAGTGATTTGGCTGAGCAGTTTTTGGACGCGCCATGGGTATATCTCTGATGAAAGTGAATGATAACGTAAACGAGAATTATTATTATGACCGTTGACATAATAGGCGAAACGCAGAATACAAGGCAAGTGGTATGCCCCGCGCTGAAGACTGAAGGATGAAATAATAACCAGGCAGTTATTGTGGGGTTAAGTGACTGTTAAGTAATGTGCAGAAATAAAAAAGCCCTCTGATACATCTGTATCAGAGGGCCTGGTGACGACGATCAGTTACCGCCGAACATATCCTTAATCCAGCCTGCTACGCCATCGCTCTTTTCCTGCTTCGCGGGCTGTTGCTGTTGCTGCTGTTGTTGCGCCGGCTGCTGCTGTCCGGACTGATTGAACGGATTGTTCTGCTGCTGCTGCTCCAGCTGCTGCTGTTGCATCTGCTCGCCCTGGCGACACAGCGCATCCGGCGTGGTTGTCCAGACCGGAAGCGAACGCATCCCCCCGCTACACACGAAGTTGCCATTGCTGTCCACGCCCATATCCACCACGTCTTCCGGTGCCGTCAACACCAGCGGCGTCGGCGTCTGGTTAGCCAGATAGCGCTGGTAAATAGACATGGCGCCGCTGGCACCGTAGAGTTTCGTCGGCTGGTTGTTATCGCGACCCACCCAGGTAATGGTCACCTGACCGCCGTCAATACCGGCAAACCAGGTATCGACGTTATTGTTGGTGGTCCCGGTTTTCCCTGCCAGATGCAGGCCCGGATACTTCGCGCCAAGCTGACGGCCGGTACCGCGCTGCACAACCTGCTGCATGGTCCACAGCGTCATGTACGCCGCCTGCGCCGGCACCGCACGCTCTGCCTGCGGATAGCTCTGATACAGCACGGTACCATCTTCGGCGATGACCGAACGCAGCGCCGAAAGCGTCGCGCGGTTACCGCCGCTGGCGATGGTCTGGAACGCCTGCGCGACTTCTATCGGCGTCAGGTTCAACGCCCCGAGAATCATCGCCGGTACCGGGTGCAGCTGATCTTTCGGCACGCCCAGTTTGACCCAGGTGTCGGTTATCGCCGGCAGGCCCAGCGCCATCCCGAGGTTAACGGTCGGCACGTTCATCGAGCGCGTCAACGCATCCACCAGCATCACCTGACCACTAAAGCGACGATCGTCGTTCTGCGGGGACCAGGTCTGACCGTTTGGCAGACGGATGGAGATCGGTGCATCGGCAATCGAGGTGTTCAGGCGATACTGGTTCGGCAAGCTCAGCGCCGTCAGATAGGTCGCTGGCTTCGCCAGAGAACCGATTGAACGGCGGGCCTGCATCGCGCGGTTGTAACCGGCAAACTGCGGTTCCGCACCGCCGACCATCGCCCGCACTTCGCCCGTAAAGCGGTCAACGACCACCATCGCGGTTTCCAGATCCGGCAGCTTACGCTGTTTCTTCAAGGCCGGAATGCCGTCGGTCGCCGCTTTTTCTGCCGCATCCTGCGCAACGGAGTCAAAGGTAGTAAAGATCTTCACGCCGGAGAGATCTTTCACCTTATCGCCCAGTTTCGCCTGCAGCTCCTGACGAACCATCTGCATAAATGCCGGCTGTGGAGAGATCACGCCGCCGCGCGGCTGCACGCCCAGCGGACGCGCGCTCAGCATGTCATACAGCTCCTGATCGATCACGTTCTGCTGCTGCAGCAGACGCAGCACCAGGTTGCGTCGTTCCAGCGCCAGCTTCGGATTACGCCACGGGTTGTAAATCGATGCCCCTTTCACCATCCCGACCAGCAGCGCCTGCTGGTCGAGGCTGAGTTCTTCGACCGGGCGGCCAAAGTAATAGAGGCTCGCCAGCGGGAAGCCGCGAATTTCGTTGTCGCCGCTCTGACCGAGGTATACCTCGTTCATATACAGCTCAAGGATACGATCCTTGCTGTAACGCGCATCAACGATCAGCGCCATATAGGCTTCGTTCGCTTTACGCCAGTAAGAACGCTCGCTGGAGAGGAACAGGTTTTTCA
>OIXV01001354.1_pt1 | contig 21780 bp, 16 predicted proteins | sample 1587771 | NCBI WGS metagenome assembly OIXV01 (sample SAMEA3888893, study PRJEB22519) | human gut metagenome | biome: human gut; feature: human-associated habitat; material: faeces | place: Denmark | collected 2010
AAGGACTACATCGACTTCGATTTGACCCCACAAGAAGTGAGCGTGGCGCTCACCTCGCTCGGTCTGGAAGTTGGTGCTCTTGAAGAAGTAGAAACTATCAAAGGCGGTCTGAAGGGACTGGTGGTGGGCGAAGTGCTCACTTGCGAAATGCACCCCAACAGCGACCACCTGCATGTCACCACCGTTGACCTCGGCAATGGCGAGGCTCCTGCGCAAATCGTGTGCGGCGCTGCCAACGTGGCTGCCGGCCAAAAGGTGATTGTGGCAACTCTCGGAACAAAACTTTACGATGGCGACGACGAGTTCACCATCAAGCGCTCAAAACTTCGCGGCGTGGAGTCGTGCGGTATGATTTGCGCTGAAGACGAAATAGGCGTGGGCGCAAGCCACGATGGCATCATCGTGCTTCCTGCCGACGCGAAAGTGGGCACTCCTGCCGCCGACTACTACGGCGTGGAGAGCGACTGGCTGATTGAGGTGGACCTCACCCCTAACCGTGTGGACGGTGCTTCGCACTACGGTGTGGCTCGCGACCTCTACGCTTGGATGAAGCGTCACGGCTACGACACCAAGATTCACCGCCCAAGCGTTGACGCTTTCAAGAGCGACCGCGCCGACGGTGCCATCCCTGTGGAAGTGGAAAACACCGAGGCTTGCCCTCGCTACTGCGGCCTCACCATTCGTGGCGTGAAGGTGCAAGAAAGTCCTAAGTGGCTGAAGGATTACCTCCTGACTGTAGGCCAACGCCCCATCAACAATATTGTGGACATCACCAACTACATTCTCCTTGGCACAGGTCAACCTATGCACAGTTTCGACCTCAGCAAGGTGAAAGGCGATAAGGTGGTGGTGAAAACCGTTGCCTCAGGCACTAAGTTCACCACTCTCGACGGTGTGGAACGCACACTCACCGACCGCGACCTCATGATTTGCAACGCTGAAGAGCCTATGTGCATCGGCGGTGTGTTTGGCGGCTTGGATTCTGGCGTGACCGACACCACTACCGACGTGTTCCTCGAAAGTGCCTACTTCCACCCCACTTGGGTGCGTAAGAGCGCACGCCGCTTCGGCTTGAACACCGACGCATCGTTCCGCTTCGAGCGTGGCATCGACCCCAACGACACCGTTTACAACCTCAAACTCGCCGCTATCCTCATCAAGGAACTCGCAGGTGGTGAGATTTGTGGCGACATCATCGATGTGAAGAGCCGCGAATTCCCTGGTTTCCCTGTGGAACTGAAGTTCGACTATGTGACCAGCCTTATCGGCAAGCACATCGACAACGACACCATCAAGGGCATCGTTGAAAGCCTCGAAATGAAAATCGTGAGCGAAGACGCAGAGAAAATCAACATTGTGGTGCCAACCTACCGCGTGGATGTGCAACGCCCATGCGACGTGGTGGAAGACATTCTCCGCGTGTACGGTTATAACAATGTGGAATTCACCAACGAGGTGAAGGGCACACTCAGCAACAAGAGCGACGTTGACTTCCGCGACGATATGCAAGACCTCATCTCGGAACAACTCACCGCTGCTGGTTATAACGAAATCATGAACAACTCGCTCACCAGTTCAAGTTACTACGAAGGCTTGGAAAGTTACCCTGAAAAGAACTGCGTGCACCTGATGAACGCCCTCAGCGGCGACCTCAACGTGATGCGCCAAACCATGCTGTTCGGCGGTTTGGAAAGCCTCGCACGTAACATCAACCGCAAAAACGCCAACCTCAAAATGTATGAGTTCGGTGACGTGTATCGCTACGATGCCGAAACCGACAACACCGAGGTGGCACTCGCACCATACACCGAGCATCAAGCACTCGGCATTTGGCTCACTGGTAACAACCACGACGACAGTTGGGCCGACGCAGTGCGCCCACTCAGCGTTTACGACCTGAAGGCCGCTGTTGAAAACATCTTCCGCCGCCTTGGCATCAACGAAAAGGAAGTGGTGGTTGAGCAATTCGACAACGACCTGCTCACCCCTGCCCTCTCTTACAAGAACCGTGGTGGCAAGCTCATCGGTGTGCTTGGCGTGGTGGATGCCGACGTGGCTAAGAAATTCGATGTGGATCAGGAAGTGTACTTCGCACAGTTTAACTGGCACTTGCTCTGCAAACTCGCAGCCAAGAAGGATGTGAAATACTACGACCTGCCAAAGACCCTGCCAGTGCGCCGCGACTTGGCATTGCTCGTGGATTCAACCGTGACCTACGAACAAATCAAGCGTGTGGTTGAGCAGAGCGAACGCAAGTTGCTCAAGAAGGTGACACTCTTCGACGTGTACGAAGGCAAGCACCTCGAAGCCGGCAAGAAGAGTTACGCTATCGCCATGTTCCTCCAAGACGACCAAAAGACGCTCCAAGACAAGCAAATTGAGGCCGTAATGAAGAAGGTGGTGACCAATCTCCAAAAGGAAGTTGGCGCACAGTTGAGATAACGAGTCAACAAGTCTACGAGTCAACAGGTCAACGAGTTTTTTTCGAGAGTTCGAAAATTCGAAAATTCGAGATTTCGAGGCTTGCTGGACAATAAGATATAATGAGGCTACGAGCCACCCCACCAACCGTCAACTTGTTGACCCGTTGGCTCGTAGACTCAAAAAAACCAAAACTTATGATAATCGATTTCAAGAAAATGGAGGCCACCACCGTACCAAACTTTAAAGGTGGCGAAGGAGAATATGTGGTGAAAACCTATCTCGATGAGCAGAATCGCATCATGCAGGGACTGCTTCCCCCAGGTGCGTCGATTGGTATGCACATGCACGAGAAAAACAGTGAAACCTACTACATTATCAGCGGCACAGGCCATGTGGTGATGGACGACGGCACAGAGGAAGACTTCACCGTGGGTGAGATGCACTACTGCCCTATGGGACACGGCCACACGCTCATCAACCGCACCGACAGCGACCTTGTGTTTCTCGGTATCGTAAGTGAGCACCACGATTAATCAAAGAGAAAAATAAAAACAAACAATATAAAATAAAATTATCACATGGGAAGAGCTTTTGAATATCGCAAAGCAAGAAAATTGAAAAGATGGGGTAGCATGTCGCGCACATTCACCCGCATTGGTAAGGAAATCACAATGGCTGTGAAGGCTGGTGGTCCCGACCCAACAGCCAACTCTCGTCTGCGTGCCCTCATGAGCAACGCTAAGGCTGCCAACATGCCTAAAGACACAGTGGAACGCGCCATCAAGAAGGCTACCGATAAGGACGCAAGCGACTACAAGGAAGTAATCTACGAAGGTTACGCTCCTGGCGGTATCGCAGTGCTCGTAGAGACCGCTACCGACAACACCACTCGCACTGTGGCCAACCTCCGCACTCACTTCAACAAAAACGGCGGTACACTCGGCAACAGCGGTTCAGTGGCATTTATGTTCACCCACAAGTGCTACTTCCACGTTAAGGCTAAAGAAGGTGTGACCCTCGAAGACCTCGAACTCGAACTTATCGACTGCGGCGCAGAAGATTTCGACCAAGACGAAGAGGAAATCATCATCTCCGGTGCTTTTGAGTCGAACGGCGACATTCAGAAGTATCTCGAAGACAACGACTTCGAAATCACCAGCACCGAGTTCGTTTACGACCCAACCGACACCAAGGAACTTGATGCCGAAGGTCGCGCAGCAGTAGAAAAACTCCTCGAGGCTGTGGAAGAAGACGACGACGTTCAAAACGTGTTCACCACCATGAAGGAAGTGGAGGACGAAGAATAATCTTCTCCCACACATTCCTTTATCACCTAAAAGGCAACCGCAGCGACACACACTGTAGTTGCCTTTTTTCGCAAAAAGTGGCATGTGCATGAAGCAAAACGTCCATCACCTGCGTCTAACAAACAAAGAGCTTCTGGAAAACGCCCATCACTCCGACCAGTCAGAGTGCTCCGAGTTCTCCAAAAGCGACATCTAATTTCTAACATCTAATTTCTAAAATATGGCTTTTATTGAAATCAGCGATGTAGTGAAGCAATATAAAGGGCACACGGCGCTCAACCATGTGAACCTGACTGTGCCCAAAGGCTGCATCTACGGTCTGCTTGGCCCGAATGGCGCAGGCAAGACCACCCTCATACGCATCATCAACATGATTACCGCCCCCGATAGCGGCACGGTGATGCTCGACGGCAGCCCCATCACCGCCGACGATGTGGCGCACATTGGCTATCTGCCCGAAGAGCGTGGGCTGTACAAGAAGATGAAGGTGGGCGACGAGATTGTGTATTTGGCACGTCTGAAGGGCATGAGCAAGGCAGATGCCACCCGACAGATGCTCTACTGGCTCGACCGCTTCCACCTCACCGAATGGCGCGATAAGAAGGTGGAAACGCTCTCCAAGGGTATGCAGCAGAAGGTGCAGTTTATCGCCACCGTGATTCATGAACCGAAGTTGCTTATCTTCGACGAGCCATTCTCTGGCTTCGACCCCGTGAACGCCGAGCAGTTGAAGCGTGAGATTCTGGAATTGCAGAAAAAGGGCGCCACCATTCTGTTTTCAACCCACAATATGGAGAGTGTGGAGGAGGTGTGCGACCAAATCTCCCTCATCAATCACTCCGAGGTGGTGCTTGAAGGCAACGTGGCAGAGATTAAGCAGCGCTTTAAAAAGCATCTTTACGAAATCTGCCTCGCTGGCGGCGAACAGCTTCAGCCTTGCGAGGAAATGTTCACCATCGAGGAAACGCGCCCCGACGGCACCACTATCATTCGCTTGGCGCAAGGTGTGGCTATCCGTGAGGTGATTGCGCGTCTCAATGAGCAATACGCCCTCCGTGGCTTCAGTGAACTGCTGCCCACCATGCACGAAATCTTTATCGAAACTGTAAAAAACTCGTCAAACAATGAATAAGCTCCTACTCATCATACAGCGCGAATACATGTCACTGGTGGCGCGCAAATCGTTTATCGTTATCACGATTCTCGTTCCGTTCCTGTTCATCATTATTGCGTCGATTCCGGTGCTCACCTCCAAACTCAATTCCGCCAGTTCGTCGCTCGAAACGGTGACCGTAATCGACGAAACAGGCCACCTGTCGGGCGTGATTTCCGACAATGAGCAGTTTCGCTTCATTCCGCTCCGCGGCGAGCCCGGCACTACGAATGTGAAGCGCTTTTTCGACCAGTCGGGCGAGAGCATGAGTGCTTTGGTGGTGATTCCCGCCAATGTGCTCGACTCGGCAAAGGTAAACATCTACAGCAAGAGCACCGTCAACATGGCGCTGGTGGATCATGTGACCGATTGCCTCAACGACACGCTCACGTCGGTGAAACTCGCCACGATGGGTGTACCCGACCTCGACAAAATAGTGAGGGAGGCGCAAGTGGATATTGATGTAAACAGCGTGAAACTCGCCGACGACGGCAGCGAAAGCGAATCGTCAACCACCGCCGCAATGCTTTTGGGCATGGTGCTGTCGCTCATCACCTACATGTTTGTGCTCACCTACGGCGCAATGATTATGAACAGCGTGATTGAGGAAAAAACCAACCGCATCGTGGAAGTGATAGTGAGCAGTTGCAAGCCGTTCCAACTGATGATGGGCAAGATTATAGGCGTGGCGCTGGTCGGGCTCACACAGTTCCTGATATGGGCGGTAATTATCTCTGGCTTGGCTGTTGGGCTTGGCATTGGCTTGGCTGATAGCGGTCCGATGTCGGAGGTTTCCAACCTCGTGGGCATGGTGCAGAGCGTCAACCTCGTGGGCACACTCGTCTGCTTCGTCATCTACTTCCTCGGTGGCTATCTGCTCTACGCGGCACTCTTTGCAGGCTTCGGATCGGCAGTTGACCAGGCAAGCGACGCTTCACAGTTCACCGCTCCCATTATCATCGTGATGATTGTGGCGCTCTACGCAGGACTCGGCTGCATGGAAAACCCCAACGGCACCTTCGCACTGTGGTGCTCCATGATACCATTCACATCACCTATCGTGATGATGGTGCGCCTGCCCTACGACGTGCCATTCTGGCAAATAGCCGTCAGCGTAGTCTCACTCTACGCCACCGCCACCGCCATCATCTGGCTCAGCGCCCGCATCTACCGCATCGGCATTCTCCGCTACGGCAAAAAATTCACCCTAAAAGAAATCCTAACCTGGATAAAAACCCAATAAAAGAAATCAAAGTTTAGAAGTTAGAGGATTTCGTGGTGTTTTGGGATTGGGATTGGGTGGGGGATTAGTGGAGGAGGGTGTAGAGGAGGTAGGCGATGAAGATGAACAGCAGCAGCGAGGGGAGGCTGCATGTGCAGGAGCGCATTTTGGGCAGTTCGCCGTTGGCTTGGGCTTGGCGCATTCGTTCGAGCAGTTTTTTCTGCATCTGGTCGGTTTCGAATGTGCGTTTTGCGCCTCGTGGCAGGTCGCTGCTGTGGGGAATGAGAATTTCTCTTGGGCCGCCAGTGAACGGAGCCACCACGCCGCGCTGTTCGAGTTCGCGCATCAGTTCCGTTGCTTCTTTCTCGTCGATGCCAAAATAGTGCATCAGCATGGGCACAGTGATGGCATCGCAAGTGGATATGTATTCCACGGCGTTGTCGTAGAGGGTGGACTTTTCGTCGTCGTCGATGATGTTTTCCTCTGAGAATGGGGGAGGCAATTCGCCGTCGGGTTGGTCCACAGGTTCAAACGACTGTTCTGCTGTGGGCACATACAGGAAATCGCCATCGGCTTGCAGCACCGACTGACATTCGGGGCAGATAACCGAATTGCCCATCGCTGCGAGGGCTTGTTCCTCTACTGATATTTCGTTGCCACATTTCGGGCAGGTGAATTTTTTTATAGCCATAATGCTTACATTTTATCAAAAATTAGCCCCACAAGGGTGTAGAGCAGGAAAAATCCAGCCGTGATGCAGATGGTGGTGAGCACGCACCCTGCCTTCGACATGGGCTGGCGGGGCGAGGGCTGACTCGGTTTGCGCTTAGCCGCAGGGCGGGGTTTGGCTGGCGTGCGACTTGTGCGCGATGGCACAGGTGGCGGCGTGCTCTGCTTCGCTGTGGCAGCCTTTCGGGGGGCTGCTGTGGTGCGGCGTGCGGCAGGCTTCGGCGCGGAGGCTTTGGCTCTGCGCTTGGGAATGGGTGGGGGCGTGTCGTCGGCGTCGTCATTGCTATTGGCATACGGCATTTGGAACGTGGTGAGGCACTTCGGGCACACCACAGTTCCTTTCTGACGGCGTAGGTCGGCAACCGACACCTCATTCTCACGACCACATTTCGGGCAATAGCACTTCATACCTTACAAAGAGCATAGTGTGTGTGATTACTCGTAGTGGATAGTGGCTTGCTGCACGATTTTCCACTGTCTACCCTCTTTCACGGCACGGCCAGGCGCATCGGTGACGATGCGTGTTTTGCCGGCGGAAATCTGTATGTTGTGGCCAGTGCAGGCACGGGTGAGATTCTCGGTAGGCATCATCAGTGCCAACTGGTGCACACCGGCATCGTTGATTACGGCAAAGGTGCCTGTGGTGCCGTCGGCGGTAGTGAGCACGAAGATGCTGTTGCCTGGCTCAATGTGGGTGGAAGCCGCCAAAAACACGCCCTTATCGTCGGGGCGAGAGAGGAAAATCTGCGATGCGCCAGCCTTTTTCTCAGGCTTCGGCATGGCGGTGGCTTGCCCCACGGTCACTTGGCGTGGTGCCACGCTTGCTCTTGCCGCCTGTTCACGCTCCTGCTCCACCATGGCGATACGCGTCTCGATTTGGCGCAGACTTTGTTCAAATTCCTCGTTGCGCTGCTTCAGCGCCGTTTTCAGGGCGGTAATCTCATTGTCCTTCTCCTGCTTCATTGCCTTGATTTTGGAGAACGCCACCACCGACATCACAATGCCAGTGATACCGCAAAGCGTGAGCACACCCATCACCAGCAGGTTTGGTCCGCTGTCGTCGGTAGAGGTGGCAGGCTGTGCCATTTCCTCGACTTGCGGTGCGGCGGCAGCGAGGCTGTCGGCGGTGTTGTCGGCATCGTTGATGCGGCTTTGCAGACTTTGCTCGGTGCTGGCAGAATCAAGGTCCACAGCATTCTGCGCCCAAATAGGCATCGCTGCAAGTAGCAGTATGATAGTAATCAGATGTTTCATAACGGTATGGATTATAAATTTTTCAGCAAATTGTAACGTATTACGCCAATGATAGGATAGAAGAAAGGCACATCTTCCACCACGGCACCCGGCTCGTAACGGCCTTGCAGATAACTGTTGATGCCGGCGATGAGATAGTTTGCCACATTCTCATCGACCACGGTCTTGAACGTGTTGAACACCTTGTTGTCAACGCCCAACTCGTCGCGCGTCACAGTGTCGCAAAGTTCGATGAAGAACTGGTTGAACTGCTTCACCTCGTTCACAATCTTTTCGCGCACGCCGAGGTCGTTCACCTTGTCGATGGTGAGTTGCTCCTCGTCAATCATCGAGTAGCAATACTTCATGGCGTTCACGTTGCGTGGGCGCATCATGTCGATGAGCGTGCTCATTTCGGGCGATGTGTGGCTGTCGAGGCGTTGATTTTCGAGGCGCACGCCGCCACGGCAGGTGATTTGCTTCGGACAGTCGCGCTCCACCTTGATGCTGAACGGTTCAGAGTATTTCTCGCCAAACACACGCTCCAGAATGCTTTGGGTGATTTCGGTCACCAGTTCGCGACTGCCCAGAATGTTGAGAATCTTCGAGCCTGTGCCACTGAAGTAGATTTGCTTTGGCTTCACGAAATTGCGGTGCTTCATCGACGAGGCGATGTAGTAGATGAGCGCGCTGTAGAAGTACACAAACACCAGTTTACGCTGGTCGTCGCCACGCAAGAGGGCGTTGTAACTGTAGAGGTTGCGGTCCATTGGAGGCAAACCACGCAGTTGCTCCACATTCTCGATAGAGAACAGGAAGGCGTTGATGTCCTCGCTGCGCTTGCCAGCCATGATGGTGTTCATGATGCTGTTGAGGTAGGTGACATCGGGGTTGTGCTCCACCAGTTTGCGGAAATATTCGGTGTAGTGCTGGAGCAGGGGATTGTTGTCGGCATCGTGTGGGCTGAAAGCGTCGCCGAAGATGGCGTTGCCGGCGAATCGGAACGACGAGATAGCCACAGGCACCGTCTTTTGCTGGTCGGCGCTGGTTTGGTAAATCACTGTGTCGCTGGTGCCGCCACCGATGTCAACTGACACATAACTGCTGCCAGCTACATCTGCGCCCTTGTAATAGAACGCTGGGGCGATGGATTCAGGGTAAACATGCAAATTGCTGTCGATGTTGCCGCCGATGTAGGTGTTGAACAATTCTTCCCACGCTGTTTCGAGGCGTGAACGGTCGGCACCGCCCATGCTCACAGGGTAGAAATACACCAGGCGCACCTTGTCGAGGTCGGCGTTTTCGAGCAGCGCCTTCGCCTTGATGAGCAATACGATTTCACGCAGGAATTCCTTCGAGAGCGTGTTGTCGCCCATCCATTTGAGGTTGGTGGCCACTTCGTAGCCGTCGAAATATTGGCGTTCGTAGAGGAACGGAATGTTGATGTCGCTGAAAAGGTTGGTGCCACCAGCCGCGCCACGGTTGTTCGCCAATGCGGTGCGCAGAGGGAAACCGTAGATGTCGTCGATTTCACGAGGCAGGAACTCGATGCGCTGGAGCTGGTCGGCGATGAGCAGCGAATCCTTCTTCAGCAGCGATGCGATGAGCGTCTGCTCACGGTTGTCGCTGAAGGTGAGCGGCTGCGACTCCATACCACGCTCAGCCCATTCCACATGGCTGTTGGTGGTGCCGAAGTCAACGGCGAAAATCAGTTCCTTCGCGCTTGGAGCGTAGGGTTTCCACAGCGGCACAATCACGCCTTGGAAAGTGCCCAACTCATTGCTCACCGAAGCCTCGATGTAGTCGAAATCGCCTTGCACATCGTAGTAGGTGGTGGCGTAACTCAGGCGGGTGCGAGGTTGCTCGGTCACCTTCGGCATTTCGCCGCTGCCTCCGTCGGAGAGGAAGCGCAGACTGCCGCCGCCGTTCATCACATAGGTGAACAGTTGCACCTTGTAGGCATCGGCACGGCCTGTGCGCACGAATGGGAAAATGCTGGTGCATAGCTGCACGCCGCTGATGATGCGACCCATGCCCATTTGCTCGCTAAACTGCCATGAGGCATCGTCGATGGGAATATAGGTGCGTGAAAGTTCTATGAAGCGCTTTTTGACGGGAATGCGCAGCGTCACCGTCACGCTTCCTGCGCCGGTTTCCACAATGTCGATAAAATTGCGGCCAAGCACATGGCTCGAAAGGTCGGAGGCGTTGAAATATTTGAAGAACACGGGCTTCAACGGCAGCAGATAACTTGCTGTGCTGGCGTTTGCCGTGCGCTGGATATTGCCGTCGAAGTAGTGGTTTTCGTCGATTGTTCCGCCCAAGCGTATGATATTTTCGGTGAAGAAATCGTCGGTGGTGAGGAATGGGTAGAGGATGCTGGTGTCGGGCAGATGACGCTCGTCAACTGGCACGCCGCTGGCAAACACCTGTGTGGCACTGTCCCACTCGCGGTTGATGTAGGTGTAGTGGTCCACCGAGCCGTTGAAATTGTTGCGAAGCACCAGCGGTAGCAATTCGCCGTCGGCTTGCTTGCGTGTGGGGGCGATCACGAAGTCGCTGTTGGCGGCACTTGTGGTCACGTCCACCATCTTCTTGCGGTAGAGCGGCGCGCTGAGCACACTCACGGCACTTTCGCCAGCGAATGGGCTGAACTGCATGTCGAGCATCTGGCGCACCATAGGCTCGCGGTCGGCTTGCAGGGCGGTGGGGTTGGGGATAACCGCCAAGATGCGGTTGTAGAGTTCGGGCTTGTTGCGCTGAATCAGTGGCAGGTTGTTGACCATATACTGATACACGTTGCCCAATGAGCGACGCAGGCTGGTGTAGGCGTTGAAGAGCAGGAACAGATGGTAGATAAACTCATCGTCGCGCTGCCAGAGGTCGCGCACCTGACCGAAAAGTTTCACATTAGGTTCCACATTCACAGATTCCACCACGCCCACATTGGGCGCAGCCATCGTGAATGAGCAAGGGCTGGTGCCGCCTATCACCTGATTGTTGAGCAAGAGGATATACCAGTCCTGAAGTTGTGCGAAGTTGTACACACGGTCGGCTTGCAGGAAGAGTTCGAGCGTTTCGCCATAGAGGCGGTGCTCTGGCGAAGCCTTCAGTCGCTCAAGTTCGGCGGTCTTGTTCCAGCGCACGATATGGAGTTGGTCGCGGTGGTTTTCGTATTCAAAGAAGAGCTGCGCCACATCGAGGGCGTTGCTCACCATGATTTGCTCGCTGGCTATGCCCACCATGCCTTGTGGCGTGGGTTGCAGGTGCTCAAACGCATTTTTCACGAGGTCGAGTTGCGCAAATGGGCTTGGAATGGCTGTGCGAGGGTTGCGCGACAGTCCGCCGTTCGGGTCTTTGATTTGGCGAATGTCGTCGTCGCTATATGGTTCCACTGCAATCCAGTCTTCCGAACTGGTCTTGGTGGTCTTGTTGTTGTATGAAAGAATCTTGCTCATGGTGCGTGTGAGGCTTAATTGATGTTTTCGTATTTTTCGTCAAGAATGTTGCCAGCCGCTTGGTTGAAGAGGTCGAGCAACTTGTATTCCACAGTGCGGTCGCTGTATTTTTTGTTGTCGCGGCTGAGTTTGTTCATTTCGGAGTTGAACGTGTTTTCGTCCACGCTCTTGCGTCCGAAGAATCCCTTTTTAGTCACCACATTGTGGATGATGTTGGAAAGGTTGTTCTCGCCCACGTTGAACAGTTCCACATGGCGCAGATTCTGGTGCATCTCGGTGAGCCATTCGGTGTAGAAGTCGAAGAACTGGTCAACCAGCGTGCGGTAGAACTGCGTGGTGGTGAACTCGCTGCGGATTTTTGGTTCGTCTTGCGTGTAGCCCTGGCCGATGATGGCTTTCAGGGCGGTGCGCATGTAGATAAACAGCATGTGGAACTTCACCATCGGGCGATAGATGAGGTGGCGTGTCTCCTGTCCGAATGTGGTGAAATCCACATCGAGCAAGTCCTTGTCGAGACCGTACTCAAACGCCTTGGTGGGCAGGAAGCCGCCCATACCGTCGAGGAATTGCCTGTCGGCCATACCGGCGAATTTCAGCGCCGCCATCGCACCCACCATTTCCACCAGATGGGCAGGGTTGTGCTGGTCGCGAATGTTGCCGGGGTCGTAGTCGTAGGGTATCGACGAGGTTTGGTCGCCAAGGTAGAAGATGGCGTTCACGTTACGGTCGGCGTCGCCGGTGAGCGTTTCGTTGTAGTATTGAAGCGCACTTTGCGTTTTCACCACGAAGTCGGCCTTGTCGATGCTCTTGCCCTGACTGTTGTTGAGGTTGAAGTAGGGCAGCACGGTGAGTCCGCCGATAGGGGCTTGGCGCAGGAAATTCTTGTTGCTCACGTCGAGGTTTTGCGCTTGGCGAATGTTTTTCACCAAAATCGGGAAACCAGCCGCGCCTGTGCCGCCGAATATGCTGCTGATGAAGAAAATGCGGTCGCCCTCGCCAAACACGTTGGCAAACGCCTTAAATTCTTCGCTGTCCTTAATCATGTTGAGAGCCACCGATCCGATGTTGGGCGATCCCACGAAACCGATGTTCATCTTGTTTTCCAACTGGTAGTCGGCAAATAGGAGCGACGTGAGTGCCTGGTTTGGCTCGTCCATGGTGTCGTAGCTGATAAACTGGCGGAATTTGGTCTGCCCCACAGCCTCCATGTTGAAGATGAAGGTGTCGTTGATGGTGGTGGCAGTCATGCCCATGATTGAGCGCAGGGTGCTGATTTTGGTGCCGAAAAATCCGTCGCCATTCACTTCTCGTCCATAGATTTTTTCGCGAATGGTGCAGTATTCGGTGAGCATTTGCTCGGTGCGCTTGAGGTCTTCGTTGCTCTTGTGCGGGTCGATGATGATGGGCACCAGTTCCACGTTGGGGATTGGACGGCCGTCTTCGTCGAGCGGTTTCACACCGGCTGCCGAGAGCATGACAAGCGACTTCAGCACTCTGGAGCCTGTGCCGCCGATGGCGAAAATGAATAATCTCATATCTTGACTTTTATTGTGCTGTGATGATTCAGTTTATTGTGGGAATGGAGTGTGACGGCAGTTGGAGCTCCACCAGCGGATAGAATATGATGCCACCACATACAAAACTGCGGTGAAAATCATGTTCACGCCCTCGAACGACACCATTTCGGCGGCGTAGGAGTAGTTTTCGGAGTTGAAAATGCTGGAGTTCACGCAGTAGCACACGATGGGCGCGAGAATGCTCACGATGGCAAGGATAGAGAGCCAGTGCCACCAGCGCGCGAAGCGCACCGAGTTGATGGCGTAGTAGAAGATGGCGGCTGCGCCCCAAGCCATGGCTGCGCTGATGATGCCCACTATGCCGTAGATGCCGGTGTTGTACATGGCATCGCTGTAGCCCGGCGCTTGGTAGAGCCCTTCGTAAACTTCCACACGGAAAACCCAGAATAGCACTGTGGCCACGATGCCCGTGATGAGATAAATGCCTTTTTTGTCCATATTATTTTTCGAGTTTTATTGTCATTGAGGTGTAGTTGGCTTGTGATGCCGAGAATGCGTCGTAAATGCCACGGAGGAATCGCTCCAATCCGAAGGTGGTGTTGGCAAATCCTGCGGTGGATGCGCTTGAATCGTCGTCGCTGGTGGATTGTGCAATCCATGCAGGGAAGTCGTTGCGCAAGTTCACGTTGATTTCCTCCTTGGCGGTGTTCATCTTGCCGGTGAAGGTAATCACGTGCGTCATGCCGTCGAGGTATGTCTTGGTGTTGCCAGTGATGTCGGTTGGCATGATTTTCTCCACCTTCATGGTGAATCCGTTTTGCGACTGTATTGTGAAGTTTGATGGATTGCTCAGGAATGCCTCGTCTTTCTGCAAGCCGCCGAAGTTCACTGCCACGCTGAATGCGATGATGCCGGTTTCGCGGTCGGGCTCGCAGTTGGTGATGAGCCCCTTCTGGTCGCGGCTCTCACGGAAGCGGCCGGCGTTGTTTTTCCACACAGGCACGAGCTTGTAGTCGAGCGTGGTGTGGGCTTGGTTGAAGCGATAGGTGTTCACCGTGCCTTGCAGGTTGAGGAAGTTGGTGAATCGGGTGTCTTTCACCATGCGGTCGATGGTGGAAGCGTCGGCGATGATGATGGCGTAGAACGGACGCAGCCCCTTGTAGTGGAATGAGTTGCCGTTGTAGGGGTAGTACTGACCGTCGTAGTCGCCACGAAGTTGGTTCACGATAATGGATTTACCCTTGTATTTGGTGAAGATGGAGGTGGCAAGGCTGTTTTCCTCGTTGAAAATCTTGCTCACGCTCACGCCAGCGGTGTTTTTGGGCGAGTAGATGAGGTCGGTAATCAGCACCGCCACATTACCGGGCTTCTGTGCTTGGAAAATCTTGTCGAAAATCACCTTGAAGTCGGTGTACGAGGCATCGCCGATGCCTTTTGTGGAGGCGTAGATGTCGCGGTCTTGCAAAAACGATTCCACCGTGCCGCTGTAGGGGTAGATGTTGTCGTTCACGATGTTGATGCTCGCGTTCTCGCCGCCGGGGAAGAAGTTGATGAGGTCGTTCACCGCCTTTTTCAACTGGCCTGCCCCCGAAGCCTGGTCGTAGGGCACCATCGAGCCGCTGCGCTCGAAGTAGATGCTCAGCGACAGCGCGCGTTGACCGTAATTTTTGGTGTTCCAAGTCATGGGTGGGCGCAGACTTTGCCCCACCTCGTTGATCATCTCGTCGAGAGCGTCGGTGTTGATATTGCCGTCGGCATCAACGTAGGCACTGTATTTTTCGGGATTGCCAGTGATGATGTCGCAGATGGCTTGATAGGTGGTTTCGGTGGTGTCACCCTTGATAAAAGCGTCTTTCACAGCCTTTTGCAAGGCATCTTTGCCACAACCTGAGAGCGCGATGGTGATGGCAAGCATCCCCATTACCAGCAGAGGAGTGAAACGAGAAAAAATCTTCATATCTTATATAAGTTCATTATTAACCAATTAACTAACAAAGATACCCACAATATTCCAATCCCCACCCCAACCACTGTTAAAAAATACTAACAAGTCAACGAGCCAACAAGTCAACGAGTCAACGGGTCAACAGGTCAACAGGTCAACAGGTTGATTTTTATTGAGAAGTCAGAATTTCTGATGATTAGATTGTTCGTTTATGCGCAAGTGTCATGCACAGCCATTAGCTCTTTGCCAATAGCCTTGATTTCGTTTAGAATCATGTTTTCTCTTTCTTTTGATGGCTTTTTTGTGCCGTTGATGTACTGGGCCATCAAACTTTGGCTGATGCCTATACGGCGCGCAATGGCAGAGGCGTTCAACTCTGGGTGGGTGAGAAACACGCGCGAAATGCCTTGAGGTTCAGGGTCGTCGTATTCGAAACTTTCAAACGAAATGTCTTCGTCAAGGTCGTACCAGTGTATGCCCTCGTCGTCCATTTCGTAGTTGTTGCGTTGTTCATCGGTAGCGGCTTTTAGTCTCTTGTACCACAACAGAGACTGCCATACAGTTTCGCCTTTGTCGGTCAAACCGTATATGCGTCCATTGTCGAACCAAATTTTAGTCAGTACCATACCTATTCCTCCTCTTCGTTCATTGAATGACCGAAATATTCGTTCCATTTTGATATGGCGAGTTCTTTATTCTCTTCGAGAACCATCTCTGCGCATTTGATGTCTTTTGGCTTCAGTCCCTTGTTTTCAACAAGGACAATTTCTTCTGGCAGAATCTCGAATTTCGCTTTGCCATCGGCATTTTTTACATGCACATGAATGGGCTCGTGTTCACGCGAATAAAAGTAGAATCGCAATCCAAAAATTCTTAATATTTCAGGCACGTCAATAAATGTTTAGTTAATAATTGCACCACAAATATAGGTAATAAATCTATAACCTACAAAGATTTTGGAATTAGCCAAACAGGTCAATGAGTCAACGAATTTTGGAGGTCGGACGAGTCTGATTGGGATCCGATAAGGAAGAGGCTGTTAAGGGGGGTAAAACACCGATTTAATCCATTAAAACCCAATTTACGCCAATTAAAAATTAATTTAAAAAAATCGGTGTAAATAGGATTAAATAGGTGTCTCCTTTCACCCACCCATGCCTTGTTGCAGAAGCCGAAGCTATCGTCTTAATTTCTAACCTCTGATTTCTCGCTACACTGGGCGCATGGCGGCGATGTGCTTGAGGAGGGCGAGGGCTTCGGTAACCGATTTCACGTTTTCGATGAGGAAACTGCAACGGTCGTTCACGTCGCGGAGTTTGCAGCGCAGTGGTTCGCTCTGCAAGTACGACAGGCAGCGGCCGAAAGCGTTGGAATTGTAGTACGCCGCATTTTCCTTGCCCACGAAATAGAGGTAAAGGTTGCCCTGCTTCAGTGCCACCTTCTCCACGCCCAAGGTGCGCGCTATGCGGCGCATGGGCACGATGCGGATGAGTTCGGCGGCAATATCGGGAATAGGGCCGAAACGGTCGCGCATTCTCGCCTCAAATTCGTCCACCTCCTTGTCGGTCTCCATATTGTCGAGTTCGCGGTAAAGCGTGATGCGTTCGCTCTCTTGTGGCACGTAGGTAGGAGGGAAGAAAAGTTCGAGGTCGGTGTCGATGGTACAGTCGTTCACATATTCTACCTCGTGGCCAGAAATCTGCGATTCTTCCGTCTGCTGAGCCTCGAAAGTATCGGCAAATTCTTGCGTTTTCAGTTCAAGCACCGCTTCCTTCAAAATCTTCTGGTAGGTCTCGTAGCCGAGGTCGGCGATAAAGCCGCTTTGCTCCGCTCCGAGTAAGTTGCCGGCGCCACGAATGTCGAGGTCCTGCATCGCAATCTGAATGCCGGAGCCCAAGTCGCTGAAACTCTCGATGGCATTCAGTCGGCGCATTGCCACAGGGGTGAGCGGACGCTCAGGCGGAATGGTGAGGTAGCAGAACGCCTTGCGGTGGCTGCGTCCCACACGCCCACGGAGTTGGTGCAAATCGCTCAAACCGTAGTTTTGGGCGTTGTTGATAATAATCGTGTTCACGTTCGGCATGTCGATGCCACTCTCGATGATGGTGGTGGCAAGTAGCACGTCGTAGTCGTGGTTGGTGAAGTCGATGATGCGTTTCTCCAGTTCTTCGGGACTCATCTGACCGTGGCCCACCACCACACGCGCATCAGGCACGAGGCGGTGAATCATATTTTCGAGGATTGGCAACTGGTCGATGCGGTTGTTCACGAAAAACACCTGACCGTTGCGTGAGAGTTCGAAATTGATGGCTTCCTTCACGATGTCGTCGTCGAGCGGTTTCACCGAAGTGAGGATAGGGTAGCGGTTGGCTGGTGGCGTGGTGATGGCGCTCAAGTCGCGCGCGCCCATCAGCGAGAACTGCAAGGTGCGAGGAATTGGGGTGGCACTCATCGTGAGAGTGTCGACGTTCGTTTTCATCTCCTTCAGCTTTTCCTTCACGCTCACGCCAAACTTCTGTTCCTCGTCCACAATCAGCAGTCCGAGGTCGCGAAATTTCACGGTTTTACCGATTAATTTGTGCGTTCCGATCAGAATGTCGATTTTTCCGTCGGCCAAGTCGGCAAGCAGTTGCTTCACCTCTTTTGGCTTGCGGGCGCGGGTGAGATAATCTACTCTCACAGGGAACTCCTTCAGACGCTCGGTGAACGTGTTGTAGTGCTGGAATGCCAGCACTGTGGTAGGCACGAGCACCGCCACCTGTTTGCCGTCGGTCGCCGCCTTGAATGCCGCACGAATCGCCACTTCCGTTTTGCCGAATCCCACATCGCCGCACACCAGACGGTCCATAGGGCGGTCGCGCTCCATATCGGCCTTCACGGCTTGCGTGGCTTTGAGTTGGTCGGGGGTGTCTTCGTAGATAAACGACGCTTCGAGTTGCTGCTGCAAATATCCGTCGGGCGAATAGGCGAAACCCTTCGCCTCGCGGCGTTTTGCGTAGAGTTTTATCAGGTCGCGGGCTATGTCTTTGAGTTTGCTCTTGGTGCGGTTTTTGATTTTGTTCCAAGCGCCGCCGCCGAGTTTGCTCAACTTAGGTTCCACGCCCTCTTTGCCACGGTATTTCGACAGTTTGTGTAGCGCATGGATAGAGCAGAATATGATGTCGCCGTTCTGATAGATGAGTTTGATTACCTCCTGCAAAGTGCCGTTGGCACGGTTGCGCACCAGTCCGCCAAACTTGCCGATGCCGTGGTCTTCATGCACGATGTAGTCGCCCACCTCAATCTGGTTCAGTTCTTTCAGCGAGAGGGCGAGTTTGCCCGAACGAGCACGGTCGCTCTTGAGATTATAGCGGTGGAATCGGTCGAAAATCTGGTGGTCGGTAAACACGCACATCTTCAACTCGTCGTCAACGAAGCCCTCGTGAATGGTGCTTTTTACCGGGGTAAACGGAATTTCGTCGTGGCGGTCGTCGAAAATCACACGCAGGCGCGCGGTCTGCTTCTCGCTGTCGCTGAGGATGTATAGTTTGTAGCCCTTCGCAATGAAATCTTTAAACGAACTGCTGATGAGGTCGAAATTCTTGTGGTAGATGCCTTGTGGGGTGAACGAGAAGGTGAGGCGTGCGTCGCAAGGGTCGGAGTTTTCGGCTGTGTGCCACTCCAGACGGCGAAAATCGCTAAAATCTGCGATGAAATCGGCGTAATCCACGATTTTCTCCATGGCGCGCGAATCGCATTCCTCGGCAATCATGGCACTCGACGAAAGCGTTTCCTCCGTCACTGCCTTCACTCTGCTGGTGAGCCAGTCGGCGCTGCGGCAAATCAGCCACGCCTCCTTCTGAATGAAGCCCAAAAGCGATGTTCCGCTGTTGGCTGCGTCGGCATTGTTGTTGAGAATGGAAATGCTGTTGAGGCGTTGGTCGCTCAACTGGGTTTCGACGTTGAATGTGCGAATACTGTCGATTTCATCGCCGAAAAAGTCGATACGGTAGGGCAGCTCGTTGCTGTAGGAAAACACGTCGAGAATGGAACCACGAATTGAGAATTGCCCCGGCTCATACACATAGTCCACCATTTGGAAACCAAACTCACGGAGTTGTGCACCTGTGGCTATCAAGTCCACCTCCGAGCCCACGGTGAGCGTGATGGTGGTGTGGTCGATAACCTCCTTTGCCGCCACCTTCTCGGCGAGTGCTTCGGGATAGGTGACCACGCATTGCAATTTGGGGTTGCCGTACCACTGGTTAAGCACTTCGGTGCGGAGAATTTCGCTCGGCGCGTCTATTTGCCCATATTTGATGTCGCGCTTGTAGCCCGACGGGAAAATCAGCGTGGAGTCTTCGCCATTGATTTGACAGATGTCGTTGTAGATGTAGCCGGCTTCGTCGAGGTCGTTGGCGATGATGAGGTAGGGCGCTTCGAGGCGTGGCAGCCGCGCAAACAGCATGGCGGCCGACGAACCAGCCAGCCCATCGACCGACACCACACGGTTGCGCTTCGCCGTCAGCAGTTTTTTGACAGCGGCAATTCGCGCCTTGTTGTTGAAAATATCACATAATTCTCTTATTTCCATTTCTTTTTGAGAAATCAGAAGTTAGATATTAGAAATTAGAATTTTTCGGACCTATCGGACTCATCAGACCTATCGGACTTATCGGACAAATTTTAAAAAAAATCTGTGAGATCTGTGAGATCTGTGTGAGGCAAGTGAGGCAAGTGCGATAGCCGTGAGATCCGTGAGAGACCTTCTATTTTCTAAGTATCTTTTTGTATTCGCCGGGCTTGTTGAACATTGCCACGGCTTCGTCCATTGCCTTGTGGAACTTCAGTTCGTTTTCACATTCGCCTGCGTCGTAGTAGTATCGCTTTACGATTTCGCTCGACAGTTGGCGGCTGATTTCCTTACGGTTGCGGTCGAGGTCGTGGTTGAGGTCGTGTTTCAGCATCTTTTCAAGTTTGTCGAACTCCGCTTTCACCGAGTCGGTCATATAACCCTCCGTTTCGGCAGTCTTGCGAAGGAGCGAAACGCCAGTCTCGCACAACTTGTCGTATTGGAACTTGTTGGGGTCGATAAACTTCTTGAAATCGTTGAAAATCTCGTCGGTGATTTCAAATTCGCCAGCAGGGGCGATGGTGGGGTGCTCGGCTGCGTATTTTGTGGCGTAGTCGAATGCCCACTGGTCGCGCACGATGTTGTAAACCAGTCGGTTCACTTCTGGGAAGGTGACTTTTATATCGGGAGTGATGCCACCGCCGTCGCGCACCTCACGGCCGTGAGCCGTGTGAAACACGTTGCACAGACTATCGGGCTTGTGCTTGAACGTGCCGTCGGGGTTGCGGTGGCTGTAGTCGATTTCTTGAATCAGGCGGCCACTTGGAATGTAGTATTTGGCGATGGTGAGTTTGAGCAAACTGTTGAACGGCAGTGGTCGGGTGGTCTGCACCAGTCCCTTGCCGTAGGAACGACCGCCGATAATCACGGCGCGGTCGAGGTCTTGGAGTGCGCCAGCGGTGATTTCGCTTGCCGAGGCAGAACCGCCGTCGATGAGCACCGCCAGTGGCATATCGGGCATGATGGGTTGCTCCGAGGTTTTATACACACGGTAATCCTTTGTGGTGCGGCCTTTTGTGGTCAGCACCTCAGTGCCTTTAGGCAGGAAGAAGCCGAGAATTTTGATGGCTTCGTCCACCAGTCCGCCGCCGTTGCCACACAGGTCGAGCACCACCGCCTTCACGGCAGGGTTGGCCTTGAATTCGAGCAACGCCTTCTTCACACCCTCGGCAGAGTGCTCGTTGTAGGTGTTGAGCGCGATGTAGCCTATGTTGTCTTTCGTCACGCCGTAGTAGGTGACGGGGTTGAGTTTGATTTTCTCGCGGGTGAAGGTGAACGTCTTGATGCTGTCGGTGGTGTAGGGGCGCTTGATGGTCACCTTGATTTGGGTGTTGGCCTGACCTTTTAGGCGTTTGCTCACCTCGGCGCTTTTCAGCGAAGCCACGCTGTCGCCGTCAATCATAATGATTTGGTCGCCGCACTTCAATCCGGCACGAGCCGCAGGGCTGTCGGCGTAAGGACCCGAAATAAACACGCCGCCGGTCTTGCGTTCCATGATGTAGGAACCGATGCCGCCGTATTCGCCGGTGCTAATCACCAGAAAGTCGTCCTGGTTGTCGTCGTTGATATATTCGGTGTAGGGGTCGATTTCGTCAAGCATCGAGTTGATGGCGGTTTCGATATGCTTTTTAGCGTTGAGCGTGTCAACATAAAAAGTGTTCAACTCCTTATATAAAGAGTTGAAAATATCCAGATTCCGAATCACCGCCGCTTCGCTGCCTTCTGCCGCTTCGCCGTTTGCTTTCTTCTTCCCGCTCCACGCCATTGGCGTAAAAAGAGTGGCGGCTAAAACGAAAATCGCTAAATTCCTTAAATTTTTTCGTGTCATGTGTTCTGAGAATTATTCTGCTAAAGTACTACTTATTGCCGAATTATTGGGGGTATGAAAGCTGAAAAAAGCATAAAATCGGCTTTTTTGGTAAGATTTTTTCAAAAAATATTGCATAATTCAAAAATTGCAAGTACTTTTGCATCGCAATTCTCGGAGAGACCGGTTTTCTGGGTTTTGCAATTGCTTCAATAGCTCAGTTGGTTAGAGCACCTGACTGTTAATCAGGGGGTCGTTGGTTCAAGTCCATCTTGAAGCGCAAAGTCCAGGGATATGGACTTAAAACTGAATATCCCAAATTGCTTCAATAGCTCAGTTGGTTAGAGCACCTGACTGTTAATCAGGGGGTCGT
>OIXV01001367.1_pt1 | contig 21679 bp, 20 predicted proteins | sample 1587771 | NCBI WGS metagenome assembly OIXV01 (sample SAMEA3888893, study PRJEB22519) | human gut metagenome | biome: human gut; feature: human-associated habitat; material: faeces | place: Denmark | collected 2010
AATATCAATAAAAAATTCAGAAAACGTTTAAAATGGGCAAAGCAAGGAAAAGAAAAAGAACGGAAAAATTGACACAGTGGACAGGCAACAAAAGAGAAAGGGACATCGGGAATACACGGAGAAAATGCTTGTTGAGAAGTGCGGATATTCCCGAAAACGGGACGACCGCGGCAGAAGCGGTGCCTTTGGCTCGACAGCAGCCTTCCTCTGTGATATACTGGGACGGGGATTATGGAAAGGCGGTAAGCAGATATTGAAGGAAACGACCGGAATTCCGGCGGGGATACAGTGTATGAGAGGCCCCTCCACCCTCCGGATGACAGATAGAAAGGAACTTTTATGAAAAGACCGTTTGATTTCAGCGCCTCGGCGCTGCACATTTTAGCGATGGCACTCATGCTGTGTGACCACCTGTGGGCGACACTTCTGCCCGCGCAGGAGTGGATGACGGCAGTGGGGCGCCTCGCCTTCCCGATGTTCGCGTTCATGGCGGTGGAGGGCTATTTCCACACGCGGAGCTTCAAGCGCTATGCGCTGCGGATGCTCGCCTTTGCGCTGCTTTCCGAGATACCATTCGATTTGATGTACGGCGGGACGTGGTTCTATCCCGTGCATCAGAACGTCATCTGGACGCTGCTGATCGGCCTTCTCGGCATCCGCGCGATGGAAGCGGTGCGCGAGAAGGGAAAGACGTGGCTCTATGTGCTCACCTGCGTGGGTGTGACGGCGCTCGGTGCAGCGCTCGGTACGCTCGGCATGGTGGACTACTACGGCTCGGGCGTTCTGACCGTGTTCGTCTTCTATTTCTTCCACGGAAGAGAATGGTGGAAGCTGCTCGGACAGATATTGGCGCTCTACTGGATCAATGTGCGCATGCTCGGCGGTCAGGTCTATCCCATGACGATCTTCGGCATGGATGTGGAGCTCAGCCAGCAGGGGCTTGCGCTGCTCGCACTCGTGCCCATCTGGCTCTATCGCGGCCGTCAGGGCCACCACAGCAAGGCCTTCCAGTATGCCTGCTATGCCTTCTATCCCGTGCATATGCTCATCCTCGCGCTCATCCTGCGCGCGCTGTAACGATGAAAAAAAAGAGATGGCCTCGGCCATCTCTTTTTTTGCCCTTATTCTTCCTGCCTGAGGCCGGGGATGCTGACGCCGATGCCGTTGACCTCCACGCCGTCGTCGGCGGGGATGAGCAGGTACTTGCGCCCGTCGATGACGCGCGCTTCGATCATGTAGCTGTTCTCCGGCGCGACGGAGATCTTGACCTCGGGCGTCGTGATCTCAAACTTCTTGCTCTCGATGATGTTGTTCGGGTTCAGCGCGGCGTTTTCGCCGTACTGTGCGTCACATTCGCGCCGGAAAGCCTCAATCTGCTCTCCCCCAACGCCGCTGTTTGCAAGGATGCCGCCCACGTCGCTTGCCGTCAGCTCCAGCGGCTCGGGGTCGCGGCTCTCCTTGTGATCCTCGATACGGGCGCGAATTTGCTCATGCACGGACTGGACAACATCGTAGCTGCAATCCTTGTCGAGCGCGTCCGCGAGCGCCGAGCCGAAGGCGTTTTTCTGCTCCTCGGCGGACATCGGCGGCTCGACGCGGAAGAGCGCGTCGATGACCTCTTCATGGAGCTCGGCGGCGTTTTTCGAGTAAAAGAGCACGTTGTAGATGTTCGCCGTGCGGCCGTCGAAGGCGGGATAGAGGAAGCCGAGCTCGGGCGAGGAAGCGATGTAGCCTGTGGAGCTTGAGTGGAACTCGCTCTGGTCGAGGTCGTAGCGCAGCTCGAGCGTCGGCGCCTTGACGGGGCAGATGGAGCAGACGAAGTACTTGAAGACCTCGCTTGAGGCATCGTGCTGCAATTCATCGTCCTTGCCGCGGTGAGGCACGTCGTAAGCGTCGGCGGCGAGCAGGATGAGATAGTTCGTCTCGCCCATGTCGATGCACTCGATGATCTTGCGGCAGAGCGTCTCGCGCGAGGGCGGATCTTTCAGCTCTGTCTGGCGCAGGGTCTGCAAAAGGCGGTGCTCGTCGCTGTCGGCCACCTGCTGCGTGGAAAAGACCACGTCGACGAGGTTTTTGCCCAGCGCGCCGGAGAGAGATTTTTTGAGGAGCATCAGGTACATCTCCTGCTCCTCTTGCCGCATGAGGCCCATCGAGGTGTCGATCCAGGAGATGATCTCACGGTTTGAGTTTACATAACAGCCATAAATGCGGCTGAAGTTGTTTTTGTCGGGCCGAAAACGGCGGCGCAGTTCGTTGAGTTCTTTCTGGTTCATGGTTCGTCCTTTCTCATTCAAAATATCACGAAGCCGATTTTACCACGCGCACACGGGCGCGGCAAGAGAAAAAGCAGCGGGCGAGGGAGGAGCGAATGTAAGATATTTGTAAAAACGATGTAAAATCCGCTGACATTTGAAAATCAAATTGACAGACTTAGCGCTTTGGACTATGCTGTGTCAAGTCGAAGATCGGAAGAATCGATGAAAAAATAGTTATTCGGAGGCAAAAACCATGAAAAAATTCCTTGCGATCCTGCTGGCGCTCGTGATGACGCTGGCACTGGTCGCCTGCGGTCAGCAGAACGACGCTGACAACAGCGACAGCACGGACAACGAGCAGCCCACGGAGACGGAGTTCCAGTCCAACATCCTCTTCTGTGGTTCCACGTCCCTGTACCCCATCATCTCTTCCCTTGCCTCTTCCTTCACGGAGGAATATGTGAAGTGGAATGCGGTGGACCCCTCTTTCCCTGAGACGAACATCTCCATCTATGTTGCTCCCGGCGGCTCCGGCGTCGGTGTCAGCGCCGCCATCGACGGCACGGCTGACTTCGGCATGATCGCCCGCGACATCAAGGATTCCGAGGTCGAGGCCCTTGGCGAGAACTACAGCCAGTACATCGTCGCCCGCGACGCGCTGACCGTTTCCGTCAACGCTTCCAACCCCATCTGCTCCGTGATGGATGATATGTCCACCGATACGATCCGCCAGATATTCGCCGGTGAGATCACCACCTGGGACCAGGTCGACTCCTCCCTGCCTGCCGAGACCATCAATGTCTACATCCGTGACCTGTCCGGCGGCGCTTACGAGGTCTTCCAGAAGGCCATCATGGGCGAGAGCGAAGTCACCGCTTCCGCTACCCAGTCCGCGTCCATGACCGAGCTCGCCACCAACATCGCAAACGATCCCTGGGGCATCGGCTACGCCGGCTTCGGCGCTTACAACAAGGCCAATGCCGACGGTCAGGTCCTGTTCGCCATGAAGGTCGACGGTATTGAGGCCAACGAGGAGAACATCATCAGCGGCGATTACACCGTGCAGCGTCCCGTCATGTTCGTCACCGGCGCGCCTGTCACCGAGTCCGAGCAGGCGTTCATCGACTACGTCTTCTCCCAGACCGGCTATGATGTTGTCGTCGCCAACGGCTACATCCCCGCATTTACTCCCGCAACCTGATTCCTGGACTATCCGCAAACGCTGCCACCGGAAACGGTGGCAGCGTTTATCTGCTCAAAAGACACCTTTGCGAAGGGAGGTCCTGCCTATGCGCCGGGCCAAAAACGCGGCGTTTTCCGCGCTGCTGTATACGCTCACGGTCCTGACAGTGCTCGTGCTGGCGTTTGTCATCTATTTTATCGTGCAGGAGGCGCTGCCGACGTTTGAAGAAGTACCGGTGAAGGACTTCCTCTTCGGCCAGCGCTGGATGCCCATTGACTATACGGGAACGGGCACCTCGTTCGGCATTTTCAACTTCATTATGGGCACGCTCTACGTTTCGCTCATCGCGATGCTGCTCGCGTCCCTTGTCGGGCTCGGAGCGGCGGTGTTCCTCTCCTGTGCGGCGGGCGCAAAGACGCGCGCGCTCCTCTATCCGCTCATCGATCTGCTCGCGGGCATCCCGTCGGTCGTTTACGGCTTTGTGGGCCTTCTGGTGCTCGTCAAGCTCTTTTTGAAGGCGGGTGTGCACACGGGCTCATGCGTGCTGGCGGCGGGGATATTACTTGCGGTGATGCTGCTGCCCTACCTTGTCTCCTCATGCAGCGAGACGATCCTGAAGGCGAAGGAGCGGTATCTGCCCACGGCGGACGCACTCGGCATCTCGCCGTGGTACACAGTGGCGGCGGTCATTCTGCCGGCCTCGTGGAAAAATATCCTGCTTTCGATGGTGCTGGCCGTCGGCCGCGCGATGGGCGAGACGATGGCCGTGATGATGGTGATGGGCAACGCGAACCTCTTCCCGACGCTGCTCGGCAAGGGCGAGAGCATCGCTGCCGTCATCGCGCTCGAGATGGGTACTGCCGTGGTCGGCAGCACGCATTACCATGCGCTGTACGCGGCGGGACTTGTGCTGATGGTGCTGCTCTTCATCATCAATGTCGGCATTTCTCTGCTGCGTGACCGTCTGCTGCGGCGTGAGGAGGGCGGCAAATGAGAAAGAGAAGCTTTCGCGCGCTGCTTGCCAAGCTCTGGGCCTATGCGGGGATCCTTCTCGTGCTGGGGACCATCCTGTTTCTGTTTGGCTACATTTTCTGGAAGGGCGGCGCTTCCATCAGTTGGGACTTTATCACGCAGTCGCCGCGCGGCGCGGTGCTGGGCTCTGAGGGTGGCATCTGGCCTGCCATCGTCGGCAGCCTGTATTTCACGCTCGTCGCCATTGTGATCGGGGCCATCCCTGCTATCGCAACGGCGCTGTATCTCGTCTTTTACTGCAAGGGACGCAAAACGGCGCGCGCTATCCGCCTTGTCATCCAGTGCATCTCGGGCATCCCGTCGATCGTGCTGGGCCTTTTTGCCTACAGCTTCCTCGTGCGCGACCTCGGGCTCGGGCGGTGCGTGCTCTCCGCCGGTACGGCGCTTGGCATCATGATCCTGCCCTTTATCGAGGTGCGGGCCGAAAAGGCCTTTGGCGAGGTGTCGCCGCAGATGCTGCGCTCGGCCTACGCGCTGGGCTGCTCAAAGCGCTACGCCATCGCGAAGCTCGTGCTGCCGCAGTGCCGGGGCGAGCTCATCTCGGGCGTGATCCTCGGCGGCTGCTACGCCATGGGCGCGACCGCACCGCTCATCTTTACGGGGGCGGTCGCCTACGCCGCGGTGCCGGATTCAGTGCTCAAGCCCGCCATGGCGCTGCCGATGCACCTTTATCTGCTGGTGGCGCAGGGCGAGACCTCCATGGGTGCGGCCTACGGCACGGCCTTTGTAATGATGGCACTCATCCTGATCTGCGATCTGCTGGCGAGCATTTACGCCGGAAGGAGCCATAAACGATGAATCCTGTCATGACGCTGCGGGACGTTTCCGCGTTTTACGACGGAAAGCCCGCCATTGAGCATATTTCCGCCGATATCCCGAAAAATGAGATCACCGCCATCATCGGCCCCTCGGGCTGCGGCAAGTCGACGCTGCTGCGGTGCATGAACGGCCTTCTGACGCAGGAGCCGGGGACGGAGGTGCACGGCGAGATCGCGCTTGACGGCACAGACATTTCCCGCCTGCCGAGCGAAGAGCTGCGCCGCCGTGTGGGGCTCGTTTTTCAGACGCCGACGCCGTTCCCGTTCTCTATCTTCAAGAACCTGACCTTCGCCCCGCAGTATTACGGGCAGAGAGACAAGAAAGCGCTTGAAGCGCTGGCAATCGAAAAGCTCCGGCTCTGCGGTCTTTACGACGAGGTGAAGGACGATCTGCGCAAAAACGCGCAAAAGCTCTCGGGCGGCCAGCAGCAGCGCCTCTGCATTGCGCGGGCACTGACGGTGGAGCCCGATATCCTGCTGCTCGACGAGCCGTGTTCGGCACTCGACGTGCGCGCGACGCAGACGGTCGAAGGGCTGCTGCTGCGCTTAAAGGAGCGCTACACGGTCGTCGTCGTGACGCACAACCTTGCGCAGGCGCGACGCATCGCCGATACGGCGATGTTCCTCTACAACGGACAGCTCATCGAGCAGGGGGAGCATTTGCTCACAGACCCGCAGGAAAAGGAAACGCGCGCGTTCCTCGAAGGCGCGTTCGGCTAAAAGGAGGAGACCTATGCTACATATCGAGATCCCCGGCCGTGCGCCGATGGACATTGCAAATGTCGTATTCGATTACAACGGCACGATCGCTGTCGACGGCGCGGTGCTGCCTGAGCTCAGAGAACGGCTCGAAGCGCTTTTGAAGCTCGTGCCGGTGTATGTCCTCACGGCGGACACTTACGGCACGGTGCGCGCGCAGTGCGAGCCGCTGGGCCTGACCGTCCACACCTTTCCGCGCGAGGGCGCGGCACAGTGCAAGGAAGAGATCGTGAAAGCCCTCCCCGGCGCGAGCGCGTGCTTTGGCAACGGCTTCAACGATATCCAGATGTTCGACGCGGCGGCGCTGTCCGTCGCAATCTTGGAGGGGGAGGGCCTGTGCGCCGCTCTTCTGCCGCACGCGGACGTGCTGGTGCGCAGTGCGGCGGAGGGACTGGACCTTCTTTTGAAGGAAGGACGCCTGAAGGCGACGCTGCGGAGCTGAAAACCATATTGCGAGAGAAAAAGCGGGCTGAAACGGATGTTTCGGCCCGCTTTTTTTGCCGCACAGGTCGCGCTGCACAGAATGGAGTGAAAAAAGAAGAAAAAGGCTCTTGACAAACACAGAACTGCCCGCTAATATAACGCTGTCATATAACGGTGTTATGGAGGGGCGCGATGAGTGAAACGGAAATGACGACGCTGGCGCGCATCCATGCCGCCGCGAAGGAAGAATTCCTGCAGAAGGGCTTCCAAAAGGCATCGCTGCGCAATATCGTAAAGCAGGCCGGCGTGACGACCGGCGCGTTTTACGGCTATTACGAGAGCAAGGAGGCGCTCTTTGACGCGCTGGTGTGTGAGTACTATGAGCACGTGATGGGCGAGTATCAGGCGACGCTTGAAGCGTTCGCAGAGCTGCCTCCGCAGGAACAGCCCGAGCAGATGGACAAGCTCAGCGGAGACTGCATGAAAGAGATGCTGCTCTATATGACCGAGCACCGGGACGCGTTTCATCTGCTGCTGCAATGCGCCGAGGGCACGCGCTATGGCGCGATGGTCGACGATGCGGTGGCGCTCGAGGAGGATGCCACGCACCGCTATTATGAAGTCTTGGGCAAGCTGGGTCATCCCGTGCCGCATATCGATGCACGGCTGGAGCACATTCTGGTCACGGGAATGATGAACGCTTATTTCGAGATCGTCCGCCACGATATGCCGCTTCCCGACGCGATGCGCTACCTTGAAGAGCTGCACGCGTTCTACATCGCGGGCTGGATGAAGATCATGGGGCAGTAACGCCCTTTGATTTTTGCACGTCAGTTAGCCTGCTCTAACTGCGGCAGTATCTGCCTGTGAGTTAATGTCATCTAACTGAGACTGGTGATCCGGGGGTATCCCCCCTGCATCATACAATTATCCCACACAAGGAGGGTCCTGCATGAAAGAGAAGAAACCATCCAACCTAAAGCGCCTGCTGGGCTATGCCGGCGGCCACGCCGTGCTCACGTATCTATCGTGGATACTGGCGGCGGGGAGCGCGCTCATCGCGCTGCTGCCGTTCTGGTACATCTGGCGTATCCTGGACGAGGTCCTTACCGTCGCGCCCAACTTTGAAGGCGCGGTGCACATCACCCACTACGGGTGGATGGCGGTGCTGTTCGCCGTTTTGGGCGTGCTCGTCTATATCGCGGCGCTGATGTGCTCGCACCTTGCGGCGTTCCGCATCGCGACGAACCTGCGCATCGAGATGGTAGAGCATATCACCGCTTTGCCGCTCGGTACGATAGAGCGCTTCGGCAGCGGCAAGCTGCGCCGCACCATTTCCGAGACCGCCGGCTCGGCGGAGGGGTATCTTGCCCACCAACTGCCCGATGAGGCGCGCGCAATGGCGAGCATTGCGGGGCTTCTCGCGCTGCTGCTGACGTTCGACTGGCGGCTGGGCCTTTTGAGCCTCATCCCGGTGGTGCTGGGCTTTGTCTCCATGATGGGCATGACCGGCAAGGAGATGCAGCGCAATATGACCGAGTATCAGAACGCGCTGGCCGATATGTCGAACGAGGCGGTCGAATATGTGCGCGGCATCCCGGTGGTAAAGACCTTCGGCCAGACGGTGTATTCGTTCAAGAAGTTCAAGGCGAGCATCGACCGCTACGAAAAGTGGACGACAGCCTATACCATCCAAATGCGTGGGCCGATGATGGCTTACACGCTCGCCATCAACTGCGTGTTCATCTTCCTGACGCTGGGCGCGTTTCTCTTTACGCGCGGCGGTGTGACGAATGAACTGCTGCTGCATCTGCTGTTTTACATCATCATCACGCCCGTCATCACGCTGACGATGACGAAGCTCATGTACATGAGCGAAAACAACATGCTCGTCTCCGATGCTCTTACGCGGATGGACGAGGTGCTGAACGCTCCCGCGCTTTCCGAGAGTGCGCAGCCGCAGCAGCCGCAGGGCGCTTCCGTGCAGCTCTCGCACGTGACCTTCAGCTACGACGGAAAGAAGAATGCCGTCGAGGATGTGTCGCTCGATATCGCGGCGGGGCAGACCGTTGCGCTCGTCGGTCCTTCGGGCGGCGGCAAGTCGACGCTCGCGAGCCTGATGGCGCGCTTCTTTGATCCCCAGAACGGCAGCGTCCGCATCGGCGGCGTGGACGTGAAGGACATGAAAAAGAGCGAGCTGATGGATACCGTGTCCTTCGTTTTCCAGAACAGCCGCCTCTTGAAAATGAGTATTCTCGATAATGTGCGCATGGGCCGCCCCGACGCGGCGGAGGATGAGGTCCTCGCGGCGCTGAAGGCCGCGCAGTGCATGGACATCATCGAAAAGCTCCCGCAGGGCGTGTACACGGTCATCGGCACGCAGGGCGTTTACCTCTCCGGCGGCGAAGCGCAGCGCATTGCCATCGCCCGTGCGATGCTCAAAAACGCGCCGGTCCTCATCCTCGATGAGGCAACGGCCTTTGCTGACCCCGACAATGAGACCAGGGTGCAGGCCGCGATGGCGGAGCTCGCCAGGGGTAAGACCGTCATCATGATCGCGCACCGCCTTTCCACCGTCGTGAACGCTGACCGTATCTATGTCCTCAAGGACGGCAGGATCGCCGAGAGCGGTACGTTCGGCGAGCTGTCGGCCGTTCCCGAGAGCCTGTTCGGCACGATGTGGCACGACTATCAGCAGTCGGTGCAGTGGAAAGTGGCAAAGGAGGCGTAAGATATGATCGAAAAACTGCAAAGAAGATTCGCCCTTTCCCGCAAGGGTGCGGTCGATACCATCAAGGGCAGCGTTTACTGCGCCCTGCAGAACGTCGCGTTCATGCTGCCAGTCGGTATTCTGTATACGCTCGTCAAGGACATGATGGAGGGGACGCTCGGCGCGGGCCGCGTCACATTTTACGTGGTGGGCAGCATCGCCTGCTGCGCGCTCATCCTGCTCACGACCTATTTTCAGTATAACGGGACCTTCCTCGTCACCTATGTCGAGACCGGCGTGCGCCGCGTGAGCCTTGCCGAAAAGCTGCGCCGCATCCCGCTGTCGTTTTTCGGCAAGAAGGACCTCGCCGATCTGACGAGCTCCATCATGAACGACTGCGCCGTGCTCGAGCAGAGCCAGTCGCACTTCGTCTCGCCGCTCATCGGCGCGATGATCTCCACGACGGTCATCGCCCTTTCGGTGCTGATGTATAACTGGCGCATGGGACTTGCGGCCATCTGGCCGCTGCCGGTGGCGTTTGCCATCGTGGCACTGGCCTCAAAGGTGCAGAAGGGGCTTGCGCGCAAGTCCACGGCCGCGAAGATCGCCTGCGAGGAGGGCATTCAGGAATGCGTGGAGACCATGGCGGACCTGCGCGCGAACAAGGCTGAGGCGCGTTACCTCACGGGCCTTGAAAAGAAGATCCGCGCCGTGGAGGACCGCGCCATCGCCTCTGAGCTCGGCACGGCGGTGTTTGTCGTGACGGCGGGGCTCATCCTGCGCCTCGGCATCGCGACGACGGCACTGACGGGCGCGTATCTCCTGACACGCGGCGAGCTCGACGTGCTGACATACTTCATGTTCCTGCTCGTGGCGTCGCGCCTGTACGACCCGCTGGAGGGAAGCTTGCAGAATCTTGCCGCCATCATCGCGACGAACAGCAACATCGAGCGCATGAATGAGATATTCGACTATCCCGTGCAGAGCGGCAGCGAGGAGCTGACGAACAAGGGCTGCGACATCGTCTTCGACCATGTGGGCTTTGCCTATGACACGAGCGAGACGGTGCTGCGCGATGTGTCCTTCACGGCAAAGCAGGGCGAGGTCACGGCGCTCGTCGGCCCGTCCGGCGGCGGCAAGACGACGGTGTCGCGTTTGGCCGCGCGCTTCTGGGATATCAGCCAGGGCAAGATCACCGTCGGCGGGATGGACATTTCCAAGGTCGACCCTGAGACGCTGATGAGCCTTTACTCCATCGTTTTCCAGGATGTGACGCTGTTTGACAACTCCATTCTGGAGAACATTCGCATCGGCCGCAAGGATGCGACGGATGAAGAGGTCATCGCCGCGGCAAAGCTCGCGAACGTGGACGAATTTGCCGAAAAGCTGCCTGAGAAGTGGCACGCCAACATCGGCGAGAATGGCTGCGAGCTCTCCGGCGGCGAGCGTCAGCGCATCTCCATCGCCCGCGCGTTCCTGAAGGGTGCGCCCATCATCCTGCTGGATGAGGCGACGGCGAGCCTCGACGTGGAAAACGAGACCGCCATTCAGGAGGCGCTCTCGCGGCTCATCAAGGATAAGACCGTGCTCATCATCGCCCACAGGATGCGTACCGTGTCCGGGGCGGACAAGATCGTTGTGCTCAAAGGCGGCAAGGTGGCTGAGGAAGGCAGACCTGCCGAGCTTTTGGAGAAGGACGGCATCTTTGCGCACATGGCGGCGCTGCAGACGCAGAGCCAGAATTGGACGATCGCCTGAGCGAAGTCCATGGAATAGAGCATCAGATATACAAAAAGCGCTGTCCGGCTATTTGGCCGGGCAGCGCTTTTTTTCTGCCCAAAGGGGATGGTAAAATATTGTTTACAATTTGCACATTGACTTTACCTGCTGAATGCGTATAATGATGACGTTCTAAAATTAGAAGATTGCCATTGGATGACGATGAACGATCGCATCGCCGTCCGAGGGCAGCGGAAAGGAACCGACATGATACCCAAAGGCCCCGTACCGGGAAGAACGATCTTCAGCCATGCGAACAAGATGACCCAGGCCTACCACATCATGCTCGCCCCGCTTTGCAAAGAGACAGGCCTGCCGCCGCTGGCGCTGGACATTCTGCTCTTTCTCGCCAACGATCCCGAGCACAACACGGCGAAAGACATCTGCCGTATGCGCGGGCACAAATCGGGTATCGTCTCCGTGCACGTGGAAAGACTGGTGAATGACGGCCTTCTTGAGCGGCGGGAGATGCCGGGCGACCGGCGGCAGACAAGGCTTGTCTGTACGGAACAGGCGCAAGCGCTCATTGAGCGCGGACGGCAGGTGCAGTGGCAGTTCGGAAGACGTCTGCTCGAGGGCATCCCGGAGGAGGATCTGGCGACGATGCGCCGCTGCCTTGAAAGAATGGATGGCAATCTGAACGGCATCTGCAAGGAAAAGCGCTGAGGGCCCAAAGAAGAAATCAGGAGAACAACAATGCTGAAATTACTCAAAAATATGCGCCGCAAAGAGGTGCTCATGGTGCTGCTGTGCACCGTGCTTGTGGCGGTGCAGGTCTACTTTGACCTGCGGCTGCCGGATTACATGACCGATCTGACGACGCTCATCAAAACGTCGGGGGAGACGGCGGATATCCTGTCCGTCGGCGTGAAAATGCTTGGCTGCACGCTCGTGAGCGCCGTGCTGGCCGTCGGCTGCGGCTATCTTGCGGCTAAGGCGGCCTCGGGCTTCAGCTTCACGGTGCGTGAAAAGCTCTTCCGCCATGTGATGGACATCGGCAGCGAGGAGATGCAGGACTTTTCCGTCGCCAGCCTCATCACGAGAACGACGAATGACATCACGCAGATACAGATGATCGTGGCGATGGGCCTGCAAATGATGATCAAATCGCCGATCATGGCCGTGTGGGCTGTCATTAAGATACTCGGCAAGAGCTGGGAGCTCTCCGCCGTGACGGCGGCATTCGTCGTGGTCCTCTGCGTGACGATCCTGACGGTGATGAGCATCTGCATCCCGCGCTTCCGCATCGTGCAGAAGCTCACCGACCAGATCAACCGCGTGGCGCGCGAGAATCTGACGGGCATCAACGTGGTGCACGCGTTCAACGCCGAGCAGTACCAGAACGACAAGTTCAACAAGCCGAGCCTTGACATGATGAACGTGCAGGTGAAGAACCAGAAGCTCTTCGCCCTCGTCCAGCCGACGATGACGCTCGGTATGAACGGCCTGGCGCTCACAATCTACTGGCTGGGTGCTGCGCTGGTCAACAACATCGCGCTGACCGACTCCGCAGCGCGCCTCACGATGTTCAGTGACGTACTGGTGTTCAGCACGTATGCAACGTACGTGGTCATGTCCTTTATGATGCTCGTGATGATCTTTATGATGCTGCCGCAGGCGCAGGTCTCGGCCGAGCGTATCAACGAGGTGCTCGAGCGCAAGGCAAACATCCACGAGGGCAGCGTGAGCGAGTGCAAAGAGCAGGGCACGGTGGAGTTCAAGAGTGTTTCGTTCCGTTATCCGCACGCATCGGAGGACGAGCTCTCCCATATCAGCTTCCGCGTGAACAAGGGCGAGACGCTCGCCGTCATCGGCGCGACGGGCAGCGGCAAGACGACGCTCGTGAGCCTCATTCCGCGCTTTTACGACGCGACGGAGGGCGAAGTGCTCGTCGACGGCGTGAACGTCAGGGACTACACGTTCGACACACTCTACAACAAGCTCGGCTACGTGACGCAGAAGGCCGTGCTCTTCGCCGGCAGCATCCGCGACAATGTCTACTTTGGCGAGAGCGAAGCGCCGGCGGACGATGAGGGCCTTGCGCAGGCCGTCGAGCTTTCGCAGGCGAAGGAGTTTGTCGACAAGCTCCCAGACGGCACGCAGCACCATGTGGCGCAGATGGGCCGCAACATGTCCGGCGGTCAGAAGCAGCGCCTTGCCATCGCCCGGGCGCTGGCAAGAAAGCCGGAGATACTCGTGTTCGACGATTCGTTCTCTGCGCTCGACTACCGCACGGACGCAAAGCTGCGCGAAGGACTATCCAAGCAACTGCACGACACGACGAAGATCATCGTCGCGCAGCGCATCAGCACCATCCGCCACGCGGACAAGATCATCGTGCTCGACCGCGGCGAGGCTGTGGGCATCGGCACGCATGAAGAGCTGATGAAAAACTGTGACGTTTACCGCGAGATCGCGACCTCCCAGCTCAGCGCCGCGGAGCTGGCGTAAAGGGGGCGAGAGAAGATGAAAAAGAAAAACAGCGATCCCGTCGGCGCGCTCAAGCGCACGGGTGTCTATATGAAATCGAGCCTTGGCGTCATCGCTCTTGCGCTCGTGCTGGCGGCGCTGAGCGCCGTGATGACGATCATCGGCCCCGACAAGATCGGCAAAATGGCGACCATCATGTCCGACGGCCTGTTCACCGGCATTGACCTCGCTGCCATTGCGAAGATCGGTGTGTTCCTCGCGGCCATCTACGGCCTGAGTGCGCTCTTTGGCTTTATCCAGCACTATATCATGGCGGTCGTGACGCTGAAAATGTCCTACCGCATGAGAGGTGAGCTCTCGGAAAAGATCAACCGCGTGCCGCAGAAGTATTTCAACACCACCTCGCAGGGCGACATTTTGAGCCGCATCACAAACGATGTGTCAACGCTCCAGCAGGGACTTACCAACAGCCTGCCGACCATCATCAGCGCCGCGACACAGTTTGTCGGCTGCCTTATTATGATGTTCGTGACCGAATGGCGCATGGCGCTCGTCGCACTGTGCATCACGCTCCTTGGCATGGTGCTGATCGTCGCCATCATGTCGAAGTCGCAGCGCTACTTCACCGCGCGGCAGAAGAGCCTCGGTGAGCTCAACGGCTACGTCGAGGAGATGTATTCCGGCCACGAGGTCGTGCGCATCAGCCGTGCGGTCGACAAGGTGCTGGACCACTTTGACGGCCTGAACGCTGCGGTCTATGATGCGAACTGGCGTTCGCAGTTCTTGTCCGGTGTCATGCAGCCGCTGATGAACGTCATCGGCAACCTCTCGTACGTTGCCGTGTGCGTGTTCGGCTCGGTGCTGGCCATCAACGGCACCATCGAGTTTGGTGTCATCGTGTCGTTCATCCTGTATGTGCGCCTCTTCACCACGCCGCTGACGCAGATCGCGCAGGGCATGACGAATTTGCAGACGGCGTCCGCCTCCGCCCACCGCATCTTTGACTTCTTGGAGAGCGAGGAGCTGAGCGACGAGAGCGGCAAGACCGAGAAGCTCGAGACCGTGCGCGGCGCGGTGACCTTCGACCACGTGCGCTTCAGCTATCCCGATTCGCCCGACAAGATCATCATCAAGGATTTCTCCGCCGAGGTCCATCCGGGCCAGAAGGTCGCCATCGTCGGCCCCACCGGCGCGGGCAAGACCACGATGGTGAACCTCCTGATGCGCTTTTTCGAGGTCAACAGCGGCCGCATCACGATCGACGGCGTGCCGACGACCGACCTGCGCCGCGAGGATGTGCACCAGCTCTTCGGCATGGTCCTGCAGGACACGTGGCTCTTTGAGGGCACGATCCGCGAGAACCTGGTCTATAACATGGAGGGTATCACGGACGAGCAGCTCGAAACGGTCTGCAAGGCCTGCGGCCTTGACAAATTCGTCCACTCGCTGCCGCAGGGCTTCGACACCGTGCTCAGTGAGAGTACGACGATCTCGGCGGGCCAGAAGCAGCTTTTGACCATCGCCCGCGCGATGCTCCAGAATGCGCCGATGCTCATTTTGGACGAGGCGACGTCCTCGGTCGATACGCGCACGGAGCTTTTGATCCAGCGCGCGATGGATGAGCTGACGAAGGGGAGAACGAGCTTTGTCATCGCCCACCGCCTATCGACCATCAAGAACGCTGACCTCATTCTCGTGATGCGCGACGGCGACGTCATCGAGAGCGGCACGCACGAGCAGCTGATGGAGCAAAACGGCTTCTACGCCGAGCTCTACAACAGCCAGTTCGCGCAGGCGTCGTAAATATAAACCAGCGCAGGTGAGCCTGCGCTGGTTTATATTTTCTGCGGAAGAAGTTAAAAGAAAGTTTATTGCTGAACCGGGAAACGGTGGTATAATAAGGAACATTCAAGGGCTGACAAAGCCCGCACCGCGAAAGGAAGCGGAAACATATGAATTGGTTTCAGGAATTGCTGTCGAATCCCTTTTTGCTCATCGGTCTCTCGTCGTGGTTCTGGGCGCAGCTCATCAAGACGATCATCCATGCCATTGTGACGAAGAGCATCGACTTTACGCGCCTGATCGGCGACGGCGGGATGCCGAGCGGCCATTCGGCCACGGTCTCGTCGCTCGCGACCGCGGCGGCGCTCGTCTACGGGCTCGGTTCGTTTGAATTCGCGATGGCGTTCATCTTCGCCATCGTCGTGTGCAAGGACGCGATGGGTGTGCGGCTCGAGACCGGCAAGCAGGCGGCCATCATCAACGACATCGTCGAGGCGTTCAACGTGCTCACGTCGGAAGAGAAGCTGCCGGACGCGAAGCTCAAGGAGTTTGTTGGCCACACACCGCTTCAGGTCATCGCGGGCATTTTGCTTGGCATCGTGAACGCGGTTTTGCTGTATTCTTGCGTTTTTTAAGGTGAGAGGATGACACTTTTTATCAACTGCTGCGCCCGTGAAGATTCGCGGACGGAAAGACTGGCCCGCGCGCTGCTCAAAACGCTGGGAGAATACGAGGAGCTGCGCCTTTACGACGAGCCGCTGCACCCGCTGGGGCGTGCGGGCATTGCAAAGCGCGACGCACTGCTTGCGCGAAAAGTATGACGACGAAATGTTCCGCTATGCCCGTCACTTTGCCGCGGCAGACAGGATCGTCATCGCCGCGCCGCTGTGGGACCTGTCGTTTCCCGCGCAGCTCAAGGTGTACTTGGAGAACATCTACGTCACGGGCGTCGTGACGAAGTACAGCGAAGCGGGACAGCCCATCGGCCTGTGCCGCGCAGGCGAGCTCTGCTACGTCACGACCAGCGGCGGGCCGTTTGACGGCCGCTTTGGCTACGACTACTGGAAGACCATCGCGCAGGATCGCTTCGGCATTCCGGAGGTGAAGCTCCTGAAGGCGGAAAACCTCGATATCGAGGGCGCGGATGCGAAGAAGATCGTCGACGACGCCATCAAGGCCTATGACCTTGCGTAAAATAGAAAAACAAGAGATGAAAAAGCTCCGTACCGCCGGTACGGAGCTTTTTTGTCGGGAAGGATCAGTCCTTGCGGTCCTGCTCGCCCTCGGGCAGCAGGTCGGTCATGCTCTTGAGGCTGATGCCGAGCGTGGACATATTGTGCAGCAGGGCGGATGTCGTCGGCGGCAGGATGCCCGCGACGCCGAGCACGATGAGCGAGAAGTTGAAGCCCACGATGAAGCGGTAGTTGCGGTGGATGCGCTTCATCAGCTCTTCGCTGAGCTTACGCAGCGTGACAAGGGCGAAGAGGTCCTCGGATGCGACGGTGATATCTGCGATCTCTCGCGCGATGGCAGCGCCGGTCGAAATGGCGATGCCCGCGTCGGCTTCCGACAGGGCAGGAGAATCGTTCACGCCGTCGCCGATCATGATGACGGTGCGGCCCTTGGCCTTTTCACTGCGGATGAAGGCGGCCTTGTCCTCGGGCAGGACCTCGGCATAGACCTCATCCACGCCGACCTCGGCGGCGACGGATTCGGCGGTCTTGCGGTTGTCACCGGTCATCATCACGACCTTGTTGATGCCGCAGGCGTGGAGCGCCTGCACGGCGGCCTTCGCCTCCTTGCGCAGCGGGTCGTGGACGCAGATGACCGCGGCGAGCTCGTCGGCGATGCAGAGATAGAGGTGAGAATACTCGGCGGGCAGAGCGTCGAACTTTTCCTGTTCGCCGTCAGGCACACGGCAGCCCTCATCCTCGAAAACGAAGTGTGCGCTGCCGATGAGCACCTTTTTGTCGTCCACCATGCTCGAAATGCCGTGCGCGACGATGTACTGCACCTCGGAGTGATACTCTTCATGCGTCAGACCGCGGTTTTTGGCCTCCTCGACCACGGCGTTTGCCATGGAGTGGGGATAGTGCTCTTCGAGACACGCCGCAAGGCGCAGCATCTCGCTTTCCTCATTGCCGCCGAAGGTGACGATCTGCGCGACTTTCGGGGAGGCGTAGGTGAGCGTGCCGGTCTTGTCGAAGACGACGGTGTTCGCCTGGGCGACGGCCTCAAGGAAGCGTCCGCCCTTGACCGAGATATGATGGCTACTGCTCTCGCGCATGGCCGAGAGCACAGCGATGGGCATGGAGAGCTTGAGCGCGCAGGAGAAGTCGACCATCAGAACGGCGAGCATCTTGGTCATGTTGCGCGTGAGAAGATAGGTGAGCAGCGTGCCGCCGAGCGTGTAGGGCACGAGCCGGTCGGCAAGGCGCGAGGCCTTGTCCTCGGCGGTGGATTTGAGTTTTTCAGACTCTTCGATCATCTTGACGATACGGTCGTAGCGGCCGCCGCCGAGCTCCTTCTCCACGCAGATGACGCACTCGCCCTCTTCGGCGACGGTGCCTGCGTAGACAAGGCTGCCCTCACGCTTGGGGACGGGCATGGATTCGCCCGTCATGGACGCCTGATTCACCATCGCCTCGCCCGAGACGACCCTGCCGTCGAGCGGGATGAGGTTGCCGGTACGAATGACGATGCGGTCGCCCGCCTTGACATCGTTGATGGAGACGAGCATCTCGGTCTCGTCGGTCTTGAGCCAGACGTGGTCGACATTGAGCGACATCGCGCCGGCGAGGTCGGCGACGGACTTCTTGTGCGTCCATTCCTCAAGAATTTCGCCGAGGCGGAGCATGAACATTACGGAGCTTGCCGTCGAGAAGTCGCCGCGCACCATCGAGACGGTGACGGCGGTGGCGTCGAGCACGGCGACAGAAAGCTTGCCGTGCAGCAGCGCTTTGATCCCCTCGCGAATGTACTTGATCGAGTGGCAGACCGCGAGCGCCGTGGTGAGCGGCAGGGGGAAGAAGAGCTTGGAGATCACGCGGCGGATGACCGTCCAGGAGAGCTTGTCCTCAAACTCGCGGTTCAGTGCGCGGGAGGTGTGGTCCGGCACGAGGTCCATGGCCTCGGCCTTGTCAAAGGAAAATGCGGCCAGCGCCCGGATGAGCGCGGCGCGGTCCGCGCGGTAGGTGATCACGGCGTCCTGTGTGCGGTCGAAGACCGTGACCTCGGAAACGCCGTCGATGTCGCGCAGATAGTATTCTAAAACGTCCGCCTGATGCAGCGTCATGCGGCGGCGATCGAGATGCACGCGCATGCGCCCGGCGGATTCATGCAGAATTTTGCACTTCATTGGGTATCGACTCCTTCAAGAATAAATGAGAGCCGCGTTTCGCGGCTCTCCGGTGCGTTATTCGTCCGCCTTTTCCTCGGATGCGTCCTCGATGACCTCCGCGGCGTCCGCCTCCGTGCGGCGCTCGTTGATGTCCTTGGCGTCGGCGTAGACGTCTTCGGCGTTCTCACGCACGTTCGTCACAGCCTGCATCACGCAGTCCTTTGCGCGGAGCACGGCGGCGGTGGTGTGGGAGTAGACCTTCTTGGCGTCCTTGCTGCCGAGAATTTTGAGACCGGCGGTGCCGAACAGCACACCGGCTGCGAATAAACCGAGATGTTTCATGGTTAAAAACCTCCTGTCGTTTTGTAAAATGTAGGGACATTCTCAATTTCCTGCACAATATAACACAGCGCTTTTTGAAAAACAAGTAGCGAAATGTTAAAAAATAGCGAATTTCACAGTTCGTGTTTTTGTTGTGCTTTTGGGGCGCTCAGAGCCCTTTTTTGTCGTCCCAGAGCGTCAGCTCTCCGCTTTTGAGCGTTGCGGGCACATCGATGATGCGCTGGTTCGACGAGCCGCGGAAACGCAGCGAGATATCGTGCAGCGCGTCGACATAGCGCCCGTCGACGAGAATATCGATGAGCGAGAGCATCTCGTCCGTCGCCTCACAGCGCGGATACGAGGAAGGGTCGTGCAGCTCCTCCCACGTAAAGCCTGTGAAGGACCAGATGTTCTTCTGCGGCAGCTCCCTGCGCACGCGACGCAGAAACGGCAGCAGCTCCCGCTGATTTTTCGGCTCGAAGGGCTCGCCGCCGAGCAGCGTGAGGCCGTTGATATAGTTGGGGGCGAGCATCGTCAGAAGCATTTGCTCCGTTTCCTCCGTGAAGGGCTTGCCGTAGCAGAAGTCCCAGGTCTGGGGCTGAAAGCAGTTTTCGCAGTGATTGGTGCACCCAGAGACGAACAGGGAGACACGCACGCCCTCTCCGTTGGCAATGTCGCAGTTCTTGATCTCACCATAGTGCATGGGCCGTTCCTCCTTTGCCCAGAAGTGTGCGGCGCAGCCGCAGTTTCTTTATTATACCATTGGAGGGAAAGAAAGGAAAGCCCTCCCGCATTTTTTGCGGAAGGGCTTTTGCGGTCATACGCGCTTTTGGCTGAGTTTGGCGAGGCACTGCTGGAGCTTTTTAAGGTCAAAGGGCTTGGAGATATGTGCGTCCATCCCGGCATCCAGACTGCGCTGCACGTCTTCGGCGACGGCGTTGGCCGTCATGGCGATGATGGGGATGCTCTGTGTGTCGGGGCGGTCCAGCGCGCGGATGTGGCGGCAGGCCTCATAGCCGTCCATCACCGGCATCATGATATCGGTGAAGATATAGTCATAAGTGTTGGGCGCTGCGGCTTCAAAGGCATTGACGAGCAGTTCACCATTTTCAACGAGCGTCACATCGCGCCCGCCTGCCGGAGCATCATCTGCAGGATCTCGGCATTGAGCTCGTTGTCCTCGGCGGCGAGGACTTTGCTGCCCGTCAGATCGAGGGGTTCGGCCTCCTGCGCGGCGGGAAGTTCGTGGTAGTCCTTGTCGATGCGGAACTTGAGTGTCCAGACGATGCTCGTGCCCGCGCCGGGCGTGCTGTCCACCGAGATATCACCGTGCATCTGGTCGATGATCTTCTTTACGATGGCAAGACCAAGACCCGTACCGCGGTATTCACTGCGGCTGTCGCTCTACTCCTGGGCGAAGGGCTCGAACATTTTGCTCTGGAAAGCCTTGCTCATGTCGAGCACATCGTTGATGAGCGCGAGCAGGTAGTCCGACGCGTCGAGTATCTTGCGGTGGCAGCGGCGGACCGTTTCGGGGTCGTCGGCGTTCTTGTCGGCGATGTCCAGCATCCCGACGATGCCGTTCATGGGCGTGCGGATGTCGTGCGACATGCGGGAGAGAAATTCGCTCTTGGCGTCGTTGGCGATGCGCAGTTCTTTATTTTTCTTGCTCATCTGGCGGGCGTAGAGCAGGGCGAAGATGGCCGCGTTAAGCTCCTCGCAGAGCGCGGTGTTGCCCTTTGTCGAGGCGAAATAGAACGGGCGCGCGGCGAACTGCTCGACGATGCGCGTATTCGTGATGGGTGAGAGCGAGACGCTCGAAATGAGATCGACAGAACCGTCGTAAAGCGCCTGTGTCTGCGTCTCGACCGTCGGATAGTAGATGAGCTCATAATCGAAGCGCTCGGCGTCAAGATAAGCGATGACCTCGCTGTTGCGCGTCACGGCCTGTTCCCAGAGCCCCACGGTCAGCTTGCCGTGCAGCTTGATATTCGTCTCACGCAGATCGCCCGAGGCAAGGGCACAGAGCGTGGTGTAGGCCATGCCGTAGCTGCGCTCCGGGAACTCATAGAGCGCTTCGGTCGCCTTATTTTTCAGTAGCGGGCCGACGAGGTCTACCTTGCCGTCTTCGAGGTCCTGCAGCGCGCGGATGACGGCCGCGGTGCCGTCATCGTCCGGATAGGAGATGTAGGCCATCTGCCAGCCGGTGTACTCCGATATCTTTTCGCGGCAGCCGCGCTGCGGTCGGCGCAGAAGGTGTAATTCAGGCTCAGGCCCGCGGTCTCGGCGAAGTCGTTGAGGATGGAGACGATCATGCCGCTCGGCTCGCCGTCCTTCTGATAAACGTAAGGGGCATCGTAGTCGACGCACAGCACCTGGAACGTGCCCATGGCGCTGAGTGTGTCGCTCTGCGCCTGCGTCGTGGCCGATTCCTACAGGCCTACGCGCAGCACGTCCTGCGTGATGAGGTTGTGCTCGCGCAGCGAGCTCGACGAGAGTGCGCAGAGCGTGGTGTACACCGTGCCGTAGCTGTAGCCCGTGACCTTGCCGGAGTGGCCGATGTAGCTCATGCCCTCCTGCGTGGGAAACGCGACGCGTATGGTCGTGCGCTCAGACGAGTCGTTCGTCTCGGCCATGGCCGGGATGGACAGGAGAAACGCCATGAAGACGAGACAACAGCTCCGAAGAAAATGTTTGACGCTCTGATGTGACATGAAAAGATCCATCCTCCCCTAATAATACGAAGTATATTGTACTGCATGAGGCAGGCAAAAGCTGCGGCTATTTACAAAATATGTATAAATTTTTAATAGAACGGGCGGAAAACGCAAAGAAAGTGCGGGGGCC
>OIXV01001391.1_pt1 | contig 21435 bp, 19 predicted proteins | sample 1587771 | NCBI WGS metagenome assembly OIXV01 (sample SAMEA3888893, study PRJEB22519) | human gut metagenome | biome: human gut; feature: human-associated habitat; material: faeces | place: Denmark | collected 2010
TCAGAACACAAACGTAATATTCCACGCCCAGGCACAACTACAGCGAAAATATCGCTGATGTCGGCGTAGCGATCCCCAAAAACTGGAATATTCCGCGCATTACCTTATGATTTATAAAGATTTAATGGAAAATTCGTGCGCTACGTGAATTCTGTATGTTTCGCAGTACGATTATGCACAAGAATTCACGTAGGCTCCCTGCTCTTTTGGCATTATTACTCGGTTGTCGGCCGTCCCGCCAGCCAGGCATACACCGATGCCAGGTCTCGATCGGCATATCCCTCATCGGCGGCGTCATCCCAACAGTCGGCGATGGTGGCCAGAATCGGCAGCTGCGTATCTTCCGCCGCTTCGAGCGCCAGCCGGGCATCTTTCAGCGCATGGCTGAGCTGCATCTGCGGAGTAAAATCATTCGCCGCGATCATCTCCAGCTTGGCTTTCACATACGGTGCCGCCAGCGGGCCACCGTCAAGCGCGCCCCAGAACGCTTCTGGCGTAAAACCTAATTTCGCCGCCAGTAGCGTACTTTCTGCCACGCCTTCCATCATGGTGATCAGCCAGGCGTTCAGTACCAGCTTCATTTTCTGGCTGTTGCCGGCATCACCAAACCATTGTGTGCCGCGCGCAATCGCGGCAAAGACGCTCTCGGCCTTTGCGCCTCGCTGACGATCCCCGCTGGCAAGCACCAGAATTTGCGCATTTTCCGCCGGTTTTTTGGTTCCCGACACCGGAGCATCAAGATAGACCATCGATGGACGAAGCGACGCCAGCAGGTCAACGGCCTCCTGTGTTTCTTCCACGCCAATCGTCCCCATCTGGCAGAAAACGGTATCTGGCTGGCAAACCGGAGCCATTTCGCGGATCGCATTCAGAGTCGCCTCACCATCGGTCAGTACCGACAGAATCACCTCTGCCGACGCCGCGGCCTGTTGCGGGGTCGCGTGACGGATTAATCCGCTGGCCATCAAATCTTCACCCCGCTCAGGGGAACGGTTCCAGCCATGAACGGTAAAGCCTTTTTTTAACAAATTGCTGGCAAAAGCATGCCCCATGGCACCGAGCCCAATAACGGCAACAACCGGTAAGTTCATTCCATTTCTCCTGCGTTAATTTCGCACCTGCATAGCGTCCCGGGCAGCGATCCGTCCGTTCAGGTGACGTCGGTAGCGTGCTAACCGGGTAAAGTTCATTCAGTATGCCCGTATCCGCGGAACAAAGGCCAGCACGTTTATCGTCTTTATCCTGCAGAAATCAGTGGCTTGCCCTGGCGAGAAAAACAAACGCCGGCGGGAAATCGCCGGCGGACAGGATATCGCTGCTTTTTTATGTTTAAATGGTGACACTGTCACTTATCAGGTGACGCCGAGATAGGCATTTCTCACCTCCGGGTTATTCAACAATTCCCTGCCCGTTCCGGTTAATTGAATCTGACCATTCACTATGACGTAGGCGCGATCGGACAACTTCAGCGCATGATGCGCATTTTGCTCCACCAGAAACAGCGTCATGCCCTGCTGCGTCAGCTCCCGCAGGATCTGGAAGATCTGTTTGACCACCAGCGGCGCCAGTCCAAGGCTGGGCTCATCCAGCAGTAACAGTTTTGGCCGGCTCATCAATGCCCGGGCAATGGCCAGCATCTGCTGTTCGCCCCCCGATAACGTCATGGCGCGTTGCGCCCGTCGCTCTTCAAGACGCGGAAAAAGCTGATACATTCGCGCTTTGTCCTCATTCTGATAGCGGCTGCCGACGGGAATTGTCCCCATCAGCAGGTTTTCCTCCACCGTCATATCGGCAAAAATTCGCCGCCCTTCCGGCGCCTGGGCAATACCGTTACTGGCAATAAAATGGGTAGACCGTCGGCTGATATCCTCGCCGCGATAGCGAATTTCTCCTGCAGCGATGCGTGGCTGGCCAAAAATGGACATTAACAGCGTGGACTTCCCGGCGCCGTTGGCGCCGATTAGCGCCACCGTCTCCCCTTCATTAACCGTTAAGGAGACCTGTTTCAACGCCTGGATTTGACCATAGAACACATCAACCTGACGAAATTCAAGCAACGGTTGGCTCATTCGGCAAGCTCCTCTTCATCCGTTCCGAGATAGGCCGCGATCACGCTGGTATTCGACTGAATCTCCTTCGGTTCGCCGCGGGCGATCACGTCGCCATGATCGAGCACGATCACGTGATCGGAAATCTCCATCACCATTCCCATATCGTGTTCAATCAAGAGTACCGTCACGCCGTGATACTGGCGCAGGAAGCGGATAATCTTGCTCAGCGCCTGAGTCTCCACGGGATTCAGCCCCGCCGCCGGCTCATCCAGACAGATCATCTCTGGCCCGGTACACATCGCGCGAGCAATCTCCAGCCGCCGCTGCTGCCCGTAGGAGAGCGTTCCCGCCAGCAGGTTAGCGCAATCCGCCATCCCGACCACCTCCAGCCAGTAAAAGGCCCGATCCAGCGCCCGGTTTTCGGCATTTCGATACCCGCGGGTATTTAAGATCCCGGCGAGTAAATTACGGTTTACCTGCATGTGCTGGGCCACCAGCAGATTTTCAATTACCGACATCTCACGAAACAGCCGGATATTCTGAAAGGTTCGTGCCAGCCCCGCCCGGTTAACCAGATGCGTCCCACCGAACATTTTGTAATACAGCCGCGATCCCAGCGCGGCTGGATGAAGAAAATCCGTCGGATGAAGCTTCTGCCCCAGAACCTGAATTACGTCGGTGATCCGCGAACGGGCATCTAGCCTGATCGCCCCGCCGGTTGCACGATAAAACCCGGTCAGACAGTTAAATACCGTGGTTTTCCCCGCGCCATTAGGGCCAATCAGCGCGGTAATTGACCCTCTTTTGACCTCAAGATTGACATCATTGAGCGCTTTAATGCCGCCAAAATGCATCATCAGATGCTCAACCTGCAAAATAGTGTCATTCATGGCGCCACTCCCTTCCGTACCGCTACCCCCGTACGACTGGTACGCACCAGCCCACGCGGCCGCCAGATCATCATCAGCACCATTAATACGCCAAACAGCAGCACCCGATATTCGTCGAACCCCCTGAGCAGTTCCGGGGCCACCGTCAGGACAAACGCGGCCAGCACCACGCCCAGCGTCGAGCCCATTCCTCCCAACACCACGATGGCCAGAATCAACGCCGACTCAAAAAAGGTAAACGAGGTCGGGTTAACAAACCCTTGATAGGTGGCAAAAAAGACCCCGGCAATTCCTGCCGTGGAGGCTCCCAGCATAAACGCCGAGAGCTTCACCAGCACATGGTTGAGCCCCATAGCCCTGCAGGCTATCTCATCTTCACGCAGCGCCTCCCACGCGCGCCCGATAGGCATTCGCGTCAGCCGGTGCTTAATAAACAGCACCAGCAGGACCACCAGACAAAGCACGGCGTAGATAAAGATAAATTTGAGGTTGGGGTTATAGCTGATGTGCAGAAACTCGTGGATGGGCACCCCGCCGTCTTTGGCCCGCCGGCCAAACTCGAGGCCGAACAGCGTCGGCGCCGGGACGGAAACCCCATTCGGTCCGCCGGTAAAACTGACCCAGTTATTCAGCACCAGGCGGATAATTTCGCCAAACCCGAGGGTGACAATCGCCAGATAATCGCCATGCATTCGCAGCACCGGAAATCCCAGCACCGCACCGGCCAACGCCGCCATAATGGCACCTGCCGGCAGCATTGCCCAGAATCCCAGCCCCAGATACTGATAACCCAACGCCAGCCCGTAGGCACCAATAGCATAAAAGGCCACATAGCCCAGATCGAGCAGGCCCGCCAGACCGACCACAATATTCAGCCCCAGTCCCAGCAGGACATAAATCAGCCCGAGAATGGCGACCGTCAGCAGATATTTCGTGGCGACGATCGGGAACAGGATTGCGAGGAGCGCCAGCAGCGGAATCACCCAGCGCAGCCGCGAACGATAACCGGCGGGTCTCACGTATACGCCATCATTCGTTCCTTCAAAACGGGCGAGAAACTGGCGACCGCTGCGACTTTGCAGCAGCAGACTGAGCAGCAGTCGCCCAATCATCACGATGCCAACCAGTATCAACACCCGCTGGGTTGACAGATTGTAACTGTAACCTTTAAGCACAATGCCCACGATCGGGCCAAATACAATCAGCGCGCACAATCCGGCCAGGATGCTGTCGATCAGGCAGCGCCTGATATCCAGCCCTGGCTTACGGGACACTTCAGCCATGTTTGACCCCTTAAACCTTAGCAACCATCGGGCGACCCAACAGCCCTTGCGGGCGGAAAATAAGGATCGCCACCAGCAGCGCGAAGGAAAAAACATCTTTGTAATCCGAGTTCACCAGCCCGGCGAACTGCGCTTCGGCCACCCCCAGCAGTAAACCGCCGAGCATCGCGCCGGGTAGCGAGCCGATCCCCCCCAGCACGGCGGCAGTAAAAGCTTTGATGCCGATGATAAAACCGATATAGAAATCAAAGGTGCCGTAGTTCATGGTCACCAGCACGCCAGCCAGACCGGCCATCGCCGCGCCAATGACGAAAACCAGCGAGATCACCCGATCGGTATTAATTCCAAGGATTGCGGCCATTCGCCGATCCTGCTGCGTCGCCCGGCAGATGCGCCCGAGCCGGGTATGCTGAATGATCCAGGTCAGGACGATCATGCCCACCAGCGCGGCGACAAGGATAAATATTTTGGTCCAGGTGATTTGCACGATGCCGTCGCCAATCTCAAAACGCAGGACGCCGGAGAGCAGCGTCGGGATCCCCTGTTGATTGGGCCCCTGGCTGATTTGTACGTAGTTCTGCAGGATAAGCGACATACCGATAGCCGAAATCAGCGGCGCCAGGCGGGTGGAGTTGCGCAACGGCCGGTAGGCGATACGTTCGATAGTCCAGCCGTAGACGCCGGTCACCACAATGGTGAAGACCAGCGTGCCGAAGATCAGCAAAGGAAAAGAGTGAATCCCAAAACCGGAGAGCAGCGCCAGCCCGATAGCGCACAGATAGGCCGAAATCATGTACACCTCGCCGTGCGCGAAGTTAATCATGCCGATGATGCCGTACACCATGGTATAGCCGATGGCGATTAATCCATATACGGCGCCCAGCGTCAGCCCATTGATCAATTGTTGTAGAAAGAACGCTTCCATAGACACCATCCTGCCGGTAAACGGGCAGCGAACAGCCTGGCGCACCGCCGCTGCCTTTTCGCGAATAGCCCCTTGCGAAGGGGCGGAAAGTTCTGGCGGTTAAAGCTGGTGATATTTGCCTTTATCATCCCACTTATAAACCACGTAATCGGATACCTTCAGATCGCCCTTGTCATCCCAGGCTTTTTTGCCCATCACGGTATCGACGCTGTGGTTTTTCAGCCATTCGCTGGCTTTGGTGTTATCGGCTCCAACGGCATTATAGGCTGCGGCGATCGCCTGGATCGACGCGTAGGCATACAGGGTATAGCCTTCCGGTTCGAAACCGCTGGCGCGGAATTTTTCAATCACGGCTTTCCCTTCCGCAATGGTGCGCGGATCCTGACCGAAGGTCATCAGTACGCCGTCAGTGAACTGCGGGCCGCCGGCAGCGGTCACCAGCTCTTCCGTCACAATACAATCGCCGGAGAAGAATTTCGCCTGTACTCCCTGTTCTCTCATCTGACGAACCAGCGGGCCGGCTTCCGGATGGCAGCCGCCGAAATAGACCACATCAGGCTTCAGCGCACCAATTTTGGTCACCAGCGCGTTGAAGTCCTTCTCGCCCCGGGACAACCCCTCGTACAGCACCTCTTTCGTCCCGCGTTTCGCCAGCGCGGCGCGGGTGGCATCCGCCAGCCCCTGGCCATAGGTATCTTTATCGTGGATCACGGCGATTTTTTTCGCCTTCAGCACATCCAGCATATAGTTCGCCGCAATAGCCCCCTGCTGGTCGTCACGACCGCACATGCGGAACATATCTTTCATACCGCGTTCGGTGATTTGCGGGTTCGTCGAGCCCGGGGTGATCGTCAGAATACCGGCCTCATCATAGACTTCGGAGGCCGGCATGGTGGATGACGAACAGAAATGCCCCACCACGGCAGAGACACCGGACTCATCGACCAGACGGTTCGCCACCGCGACCGCCTGTTTGGGTTCGCAGGCATCGTCCCCCTGAACCAGCACAATTTTTTCGCCTTTGATTCCTCCCGCCGCATTAATATCCGCCGCCGCCTGCGAGGCCCCTTTCCAGTACTGGGCGCCATAAGTCGCATTCGGCCCGGTAAACGGTCCGGCAACACCAATCTTCACATCCGCCTGTGCGTAAAATGCCATGCTCATACAACCCGCAATCGCAAAATGAAGAGTCAACTTTTTAAGTTTCAGAGACATTCGATATTCCTCAGCGATTTATAGCCTTGCGCCCTGTTACGGCGCGGAAAATATCAATTACTGTTTGGTTTGCCGAAGGCTGACAATGTGCCGTCACGGCCGGGGTGGAAGAAGCAAAAATCCCGCCAGGGAGAAATGGCGCGTCAGATCGCTTAGTGATGGATGGCAATAACGCGTGATAACAACGTTACCGCCTCCGGCTGACGTGCATTTCAGTACGAGTCAGGAGGTCTGTTGCCATCACGTGGCGAGTCGGGAACTGCGGCGTCCATATCGACCAGCGAGCTAAACATAGTTGCTCTTTTCACTCGTTGCGCACTGCCCTGGTGCAAAAGTGCGAAAATGATCATGAGAGTGAATAATTTTGTTGCGGTATTGTGAACAATATAACAAGACGCGCGAGAAGCGGCGCGTTAACAGGGATTCCGCGCTATGGACGCATAGCCCACTCTTATGATTTCCATCGTGCCGGCTGACCTCATCTGACGGCAAAAGGCGGCGATAACGACCCGACGCTGTTGCGGCGTCGTTCGCCGCCACGCCCGCCCAGCCCACATAACAGCAGGTCAGACGCGGGGAGAATACACACACTGATTGACTTGAATCCGAATCGTAGGAGAATGCATCTTCACGCAACGGCCTATAACGATGACGAATATGATTTTCTGCTCTCGTAGCGTCCCTGTTTTCGCTAAAGTCACCCTGTCCGCCGCGGCCGTGGCCGCCGCGCTGTTGTTGGTGAGCTGTTCCGGTAAACCGCCCGCCTCTCTGGTGACTCCGCTTCCTCCGGCGCTGAAACAGCCCCATTTACCCAAAACCCATGAACCGGTACGCGGCGTCTGGCTGACAACGGTATCTCGCCTTGACTGGCCGCCTGTCGACTCGGTGACGACTGGCGACCCTGCGGTTCGGATCCGTCAGCAGCAGAAAGCGTTGACCGATAAACTGGATAAACTGCAAAGCCTCGGCATCAATACCGTCTTCTTCCAGGTCAAGCCGGATGGCACCGCGCTGTGGCCGTCAAAAATTTTGCCGTGGTCCGATATGCTCACCGGCCACATTGGCCAGGATCCGGGCTACGATCCGCTCCAGTTTATGCTCGATGAAGCCCACAAACGCGGTATGCGGGTCCATGCCTGGTTTAACCCCTATCGCGTCTCTGTGAACACCCGGCCAAAAACCGTCAGCGAACTCAACGGAACCCTGTCGCAGATCCCCTCCAGCGTCTTCGTGCTGCATCGCGACTGGATCCGTACCGCCGGCGACCGCTTTGTCCTCGACCCGGGGATTCCGGAAGTCCGCGACTGGATAACCAGCATCGTTGCCGAAGTGGTGGAACACTACCCGGTTGACGGCGTGCAGTTTGACGATTACTTCTACACCGAATCGCCGGGTTCCGCGCTGAACGACACCCAGACCTACCGGAAGTATGGACAAGGATATGCCTCAAAGGCGGACTGGCGGCGACACAATACCCAGCAGCTGATTGCCCAGGTGTCACGCACCATCAAGCAGCTTAATCCCGATGTTGAGTTCGGCGTCAGTCCTGCGGGCGTCTGGCGTAACCGGTCACACGATCCGGCAGGATCCGACACCCGCGGCGCGGCCGCCTATGATGAGTCTTACGCCGATACCCGCAGCTGGGTTCAGCAGGGGCTCCTTGACTACATCGCCCCTCAGCTGTACTGGCCCTTTGCCCGTGATGCGGCCCGCTATGATGTGCTTGCTAAATGGTGGGCCGACGTGGTGAAACCGACCGGTACCCGGCTGTATATCGGCGTGGCGCTGTATAAAATTGGCGAGCCGTCGAAAAATGAGCCCGACTGGATGGTCAACGGCGGCGTTCCGGAGCTGAAGAAACAGCTGGATTTGAACGAATCGATGCCGCAAATCCAGGGGACGATCCTGTTTCGCGAGAACTATCTCAACCAGCCGCAGACCCGGCAGGCGGTGAACTACCTGAAAAGCCGCTGGGGAAGTCGCGTCGGGCCCTCGCTCAGCCCGACGGAGACGCCGCCATTGCGTTCTGCAAGCGTGAATGGACCCACAGTAAGCGATCGGTGATCGCCTCATATACCGGTTGTGAAAAGTCAGGCGGTAAAGTCCCCTTTACCGCCTCAACCGCGCGGGGAACGTTATCGACAAAATAGCGCAGAATCTCCAGCATCTGCTGTTGGGCAAACCCTACCTCTTTAGCCGTGGCGAGAAAGTGACGCGGATAGAGCGTCTGGATCTCCGTTTTACGCCCTTTACTGGCCTTCAGACTCATCGACAGCTTGAGATCGCTCAGGTGCAGTCCCTTTCCGCCAAGCAGCGGAAATGCGGAGATAATGTCGTAGAACGGGGTTAAGCGGTAGCTGCCGCCCGGCTGGAGGAAAATCGAGAAGTTTTTGGCGTGGCCATCGGTTGCGCCAATCAGCCACTGGAACACCATAAACTTCATAAAGTTATAGCGATCCTCGAGTGCCTCGCTGGAGCCAACCAGAAAAGCCATAATTGCCCGAATGCCCGGCCCGCCGTCGGACTCATACTTAATCGATGACGGAATGCCGAAGGCCTGACACAGATCTTCCTGCGGCAAACGCAGCAGCACCGTTTTCTCCTGCGCCCAGCGACGGTCGAAACGCTCCACCGCCAGCGCCCTGATACTGGCTGTCTGGATAATGCTGGCGGGCGGAACGGCAAAACCCAGCGCCCGGGCCAGCGCCAGACACAAATATTCGTTATCGACGCTTTCGCAGAGATCCAGCACCGCATCCGGCTGTTTGATCTCGCCGATAGGCAGTTTAATGATGTGGGTAGTCGGTGTGGTACCCGTCGGGATACACCACTGCTCACCGATTTTCAGCAGCGCGGTTTTCTCCTGGGCCCCGGCCACCGAGATCCTGAAATCATCGTGTTCGTTGACCATTCCGAGCGGTATATCCGACTGGTAGGCCGTCAGTAACGCATCCAGAGCGTGGTTATCCAGCGGCTCCCAGCTCAACGCCCCGCGGGGCGCATTTTCTCCTGGCGGGAGTAACGTTACCGCCCCGACGCTGTCCCGTCCGATCTCGGCCAGCAGATCAAACGGCTGCTTTGAACGCGCCTGATAGCGCTTAACAATGCGGTCCCGTACCCGCGGACTGTCCGGCAGCAGATTGTCAAAGTAGTTAAATACCGCCTCGTCGGTGATGTTACCGTACTGCAGCGGAAGCGACAGTGAGAGCGGTCTGGCGCGCGGATTGCGCATCCACGCCTCTTCATAGCGAAAGAGATGTGCGCCGTTCGCCTGCTTGATTAGCTCGCCGACCCGCTCATTGTTCATCCATGTCACGAGAGTCGCCATTACCACTCCAGATCCCGCGGGTTATCACGGTTATCGTCGGTATCCGGCGCATTTTTTTCGCAAATCGCCATCGACAGTTCCAGTGACTGTAAAATTTTAAACACCGTGGTTAACGTCGTTTTCTCGGGATGATTTTCAAAGTTAGAGACGGTGGCCTGTTTAATCCCCATACGCTGAGCCAGCTCGCTCTGCGTCCACTGGTTTTTCTGGCGCACCAGCTTGAGATAGTTTGCCAGCTGAACCGGGCTGTATATCGTTGGTGAAGGGCTCATCGGGTTTCCTTATCCTCTTCTGCGGATAAAACACTGTTTATACCCTGTCAGGGATAATGTCAACCGGATTGCTCGCCGCTCTCCGCCATTTATCCCCACTAAAGGATAAACATAAAAATATCCCCTTATGGGGATATTTTGGGGTGCTTTGGGCTTAGTCAGACGAGCTGCATGAGAGGAAAGTTCGGAACCGGACGGCGGGCTTAGCCGTCGACCAGCTCATCGTAGAAGGTCCGCAGACGCGAACGAAGATAGAGAACGGCTTTATGTTTGCGCGAGAGCAGCGCCTGCTCGCTGGCCCCGCACTCTTCAGCCAGCTCCTTGTAGCTGTAGCCTTGCAGTTCGGTCTTCTCAAAGACTTCGCGCTGGGCGGTCGGCAGTTCGGACAGCGCCTGATTCAGCGCCTCCCAGAGCAGCGCTTTCAGATACTCCTCTTCCGGCGTTTGCGGTACGCCAAACAGCGTCTCTGAGAGCTCATCCTCCGGCAGACTGTCGTCCGGGCTCACATAGCCCGCCAAGGGCAGCTCACGCTTTTTACGCGCCCGGTCGGTCATCTCGTTACGTGCCGCACGAAACAGCCAGGCCGCCACGTTCTCCACCGGCTGTTCCACGGTCATCAGCTGACAGGTGACTTCCTGCAGGATATCATCCGCATCATCGCGCACCGGCGTCCGACCGCGGATAAACGCGCTCAGCCGTGAGCGGCAGGCGTTGATTGCCGATAGCAACAGCGACTCCCCGCCTGGCCCTGTTTTCATCTGACTCACTCGTCTGGCGTCGTTTTGACCGCGTCGTTCTGCGGCGGGGTTTTCTCCTCCCGGCGTTCGTGCCAGCCGCAATGCCCGCGCGGGTCGTGAGAAGCGCGATGGTGGAAGCGCTGAATAAACTCTTCGCGCTGTTCCGGACTCATCTTCATCCAGCGTTCGTGCATCCGGCGACGCATCCCGAACATGCCGGGGCGAAAGCCCAGACCGCCAAACAGAATGCGCGACAGTGCCAGAATACCTAACGCCTGCCAGAAACCGATACTCTTGACGCCAAGAATGGCCGGCAGCAGCGCATTCCACAGCGACATCACCAGCAGCCCAAGAATCGCGATCAGCACCACGCCGATAATCAGCGGTTTAGCCATTCGATGATGACCGAACCGGCGATCGCGCGCATAGCCGTGCATTCCAAAATCTCTCATCAGTGTGACCTCATTAACGTAGTGAAAAGTAACCTTGTGCTGAGGTAGACGAATGAGCGGCGGGAATATTGCTAAAAAAATTAAAAAAAGCGGCAAGTTGCACAGTTCGATGCGCAGTCAGAACAAACGCGACTAAAAACTCATTGCTAAACCGACGCCGTAGCCCCGGGTATTATCCCCGAACATATAGCGGGCGACGAGACGCGTGCGGCTGATGAACACGGGATACTGGCTGCTGTCGAGCTCCAGCCCAACTCCCAGCGAACTAAGACCGTTAAACCCAAGCTGCCCGCGCTGATCGCCCAGATACTCGGTATGCGCGCCTTCCAGCACGTAGCGCACCGGGCTTTTCAACAGCGTCCAGTCGGAAATGGGCGCCCGGCGACGCAGATACAGCCCCAGGTTTTCGGCGCTGGACTGTCCGCTGACGGCTTCCGGCGTGCTGCCAAAGGTTTGCAGGCTCATGCCGGAATAGCGCAGTTCAACATCGATATCCTGCTCTTTGGAGAACAGTTCGTAATCCAGCATCAGCGAACCACCGAGCCCGTATGCATTAAGCCGTCCACCGTCAAGAAATTTAAAGTCCGCATCCCGCTTATGCTCAATCAACCGGCTGCCGATCCGCACGTCGCTGGCCATGGTCCCCAGCATAAAGTTAAAAATGGGCCGCAGGACCAGCGTACCGCCCCATTTATCGGTATACAGATTAAAGTCCCAGCCGATGCCGCCGGTCCCGGTCAGGCTGTTCCACTTCGCCGGAATAGTGCGGCTGTCATCGCCGTTGCTCAGGACAAACTGCGGATCGTAGCGGCTGTAGCCCAGCGTTCCCTCTAAATAGATCGGATAACGTTTACTCAGGGTCGCCCCGCCGCCGAACTGGGTAATCGACAGCTGATTTTTCTCATTGGTGCCGGAGCCGATATTGAGGTCGCTGGCGGTGACGTCGGGGACGACGGTGTAGCTCATCAGCATCAGCACGGCATCGGCGCGCTGTTTTAAATGGCTACCGTCAAGAGCCAGACAGGCCGGACTGACCAGCAACAGGGCAGCAGACAGAGTGCAGGCACGTGGCAAAGAAACCATCATTTCTTATTTGAAACCTCACCCGGAGATCAAAGGGTTACCCGAAAGCCTGGGCTGACAATGAAATACTGACCTGACGAAAAACAGCGGATCGGTATGATAATTCAGTATAGCGATAGTTTTGCATCCCTCCTGGCGAGCCAACGCGCGGATTGACGTATTTTCTGCCGGCCCCTGGTCGTCCGCGCGCTCAGCCGATCGTTGCAAGGCACAGATTCAGGCGTTTTTTACCGCCAGCCAGACCGTGCGCCCGCCGCAGCGCGGGTCGTTGACAACATGCTTCAGTAATTCAAAACCGTGGGTTTCCAGCAGCAGGCGATACGCTTCCGGCGCCAGGCTGGCATGATAGAGCTCGTCCCCCTCAAACCGCCCGATAGCTTCCCCATCGTGGGTCCCGCTGGTGAACATCAGCGGCGCGTGCGGACGGGCATGGGCCGCAAAGCGGGCAAACATCGCGCGCTGGGCGTCACGGGTCAGATGGAAGAAGCTGTCCCACGCCAGCAGCGCGTCAAACTGCTGCCCCAGCGCCAGGGTGCGCATATCTGCCACCATCCACTGTTGTTGCGCAAAGTCCCGGCGGCAGCGGGCAATCATCGTCGGGGAGGCGTCGATGCCGGTCACCCGATATCCCCGGCGGATAAAGTAGGCGGCGACAGGCGTGCCGTTACCGCAGCCAATATCGAGAATATGACCGTCGGGTCTCACCCGCGCAAGAAACGTATCCAGCCAGGGTTGTTCAAACAAGTGGGTTGAACGCAGTTCCGCCCAGCGTCGGGCATGGCGCTCATACAGATCGATAATCTCCTCAGCGCACGGATTATCCGGGGGAGAAGGTTCCGGGGATTGCATACGTTCGTACTCCAGGTGTTTAATATTTTCGACCAGATGAAGTTTTACCTGGTTTCGCCCTTCTTTCTTCGCGGCATACAGCGCTTTATCGACGCGATTAAACAGCTGATCGATCTCTTCACCCTCTTGATGTTCCGCGACGCCGATACTGACCGTCACCGTACCGGCATGCTCGGGGAGATGATAACAGCTGACCGCGTGGCGAATCGCTTCTGCCATCGCCAGCGCCGGTGCGATTGACGCGCCGGGGAGAAATAATAAAAATTCTTCCCCTCCCCAGCGATAGATCTTGTCCTGAATTTTGGCAGCGGATTCAAGAATTCGGGAAATCGCCAGCAGCACCTCATCGCCTTTTTGGTGTCCGTAGCTATCATTAATCGCTTTAAAATTATCGACATCCACCAGCAGCAGGCAAAAACCGCCTGAATGAAATAATGAAGAATCAACAATACGATAAAACTCGCGTCGGTTAAGTAATCCGGTTAAAGGATCGTGAGTGGCGGCAAATTCAAGTTCTTCCTTCAGATGCACTTCTTCAGTAATGTCATGAACAATACACAGCATCAACCGTATATGGTTCAGCACCACCGGTCCGGCATAGGTCTGAACGTAGCGGAGAGAACCATCGGACAGAATATGGGTAAAATTAAGCGGCTTGTGGCCGCCGGGTAAGCTTGCCACGCTGCGCATCACGGGAAGCACGTCCCTTCCCAGAGTATTGATTTGCCAGGTATGGCGAGTGCGCATCTCATCGGCCGTATAGTTATAAAACCGCAGCGCGGCGATATTAGCATCAATAATTCGCCCGTCCTGTTCAGGGTCAATCAACAGCATCGGGGCAGAACTGGTCATAAAGAATCGCGAAAAGAAACTATTGCTGCGCCGTTTGTAAGGGTGCGCGGGGAGCGCCTTAAACGAGTCATTTTGCTGCAGGATCTTTGCCGCTTCAAAAAGAATTAATGTGTCATATTCTGCGGATTTAATCAGGGTGGTTTTACAATAAACCGGACTCAGACCTTCCGGGGTTTGAATCGTCCACACTTCGAATACTTCAGCAATATTTTTGAAGTAGTACAGATAATTCTGCAGGCTGCGTTCCGGGCAGCTGGAGAGCGTACCTTTGCGCATTTCATCCAGCGACATCGCTCCGCTGAGGGTTCTGGAAGCCTGATTACAATAGACGACTGCTTCTTTAAAAGGATGAACCACCCAAACAGGGGTGCTTAATAAATCAAAAATCATTAACTCTTTTAATAACATGCAGCCCTCCAGCGAACAGGCACCACGCTTCTGAACGACGCGCTCATCGCCAATATGGCCCAACGGCGTAGGCTAATAAGCTAATGAAATGACGTCGAAAGTTCAGACACGAGATGGAGACGCCGGAAGTATAGTTCCTTTTTGATTATGGAAAGTGTACCGGGAAAGCAAAACGGCGCTGCCGCTGACAGAAGCCGGGCATTCTCCCCGGCGCTCGCCGTTCCTGAGTTATTTCTCGATACGCTCAAGCTGGGTTTGATCCGCCCGTTCGGCGCGATCGGCCAGTCCCTGGAACTGCCCGGGGGTATAGAAGGTCTCCGGCACCGGCAGCATCTGCATGTCCTGCCCCGGATGAATTTGCAACTGACCAAGTTCTGCGAGCGAAAAGCCGTCCACCGTCTGCGGCAGAGTTAACCGCCAGGGCGTCGTCCTCTCGAACGGGACCGGCGTCGGAAGCCGATCGTCGCTCATATCGTAATTGCGTTTGAGCACCAGAAATTTATCCGGAACCCGACGCTGGCTGTTCCACCAGTCGCCATCCAGCTTGCGAAACATACTTTCCGTTTCACTGCGCGGAGCCACCATCAGCTTCACCAACACCTTTTTCAGCGCGACGTCCATCGCCCGGTTATAGTCGTCAACCGAACCGGCATGGCCGTGCAAAATGACGCTGATGGCCAGCCGCGCGCCCAGCAGATTCGAATAGAGATCTTCCGGGGAAAAGGCGGAGATTTCCTCCGAAAAACCGGGAACTGACTGGAAACCATTCCACTGCGCAATTTCATGCCATTGCGCAAGTTCATAGGCCAGACGGCCTGCGAGCCAGGCGGCAATCTCATAGCGTCGGGACAGGGAAGCCGGCGGCATAAAAGCATTGAGCTGGATCCGTCTGACGCCCAGCTCCTCGCTGTAGAAAATGCGCCCCGCCTGTCCAAGATTCGGGTAAATGCGGGAGAAGAGATAAAAAGTGTTATCCGCCGTATCGCGCACGTGGGCGATATCGATAAACCCGCCGCGACGGGTATAGATCAGCCCGTTTTCCTCTTCACTCAGCCCGACAAGATTTTTTACCGCCCCCAGCGCGCTGTCGTTGTAACGATGCTTACCCAACGTATCGAGCGTCAGGACATTACCAATTTGATAGACCGGGATCGGCACCCCAATCGCTCTGACATGCAGATCATAGCCAAAAGCACAGCACGGACGCAGCGATTCCGGCGGCGCCAGCTGGCTGACCACCGGTTTGACCCGGGGAGTGGGAACGACCGGTAATACCGGATCCTTCGCGCACACCGAGAACGCGGCCGCCAGCAAAAATAACAAGCCATTACGCATTAACATCGTCTCCAGGACATAAAACGGACGCTCGCAGGCGGCATTTTGCGAGGTTAAAAACGGTATTCTCCGGCAACAAAGAAGCTATTACGTTCGTTAAAACCAAACTCGGTTAAGACGTTAAAGTTCTGCGTAATTTCATATTGCGCGCCCACCAGCATGTTCCACGGAGAAGAGAGCCGCTGCTTCACGTCAAACTTGCCCTGATCGTCTTTATTAACCGCAGCAATAAGCGGCTGGAGTTCCGGCGGCATATGCAGATCGGAGAGATTGCCTTTGAACTCCTGCTGTACGTTCTGGTACATACTGCCCACCCAGATACTTAAGTTTGACGGGCCGGCGATACCTTGCAAATTAAAGCGATAGCCAATGCGCGGCGACACGGTGGTGGCCGAGATTTTACCGTCAAGAATATCGAAGTCGGTACGGGTATAGTTGGTATCGATCAGGCCGAACCAGTTGCCATAGCCGCCGGCGAGGGTAAACCCGGTTCCCCAGGTGGTGCCTTTAAAATCGAGCGCAAAATCAATATTCTGCAGTTGTCCGTTTTCATGGAGCCGATGCACGGATCCGGCCATAATCCGGTCGATCCCGGTATATTTTGAGGGATCGGCGTCAACGGAGACTTTTGATAACGACGATCCGCTGGTATGCCCGGCGATGCCGTAGATATTTAAGAAAGGAAACACCCACATATCCAGACGCAGGTTCTCGGTCTTGCTCTTTTGTCGCGTGTGTCCGGCATCGATAGCGAACATATCGCTCGGTATCGGGTGGTTCCCGAGCTTCAGTCCGGAAAAAGAGATACTGTCGACCAGGATATCCTGGCGAATGTTCATATAGCTTAAATTGACCCCGAAAGGCAGCGGAATGGAGTATCCACGCGCCCTTGCCTCATCACCCCAAATCGGAAAATAGCTGTCGTTACTGCTGCCGGAACTGTCGGTCGTGCTGGCCCCCCAGGCGGTGCCCGACGTTAACAACAACGTAAGTACGGTTTTAGTCCATCTCATTTTTTTCTCATCTGACCTTAAAGTCCGGAACCTACATTAAAATAAAGCGCCTGTTCATGTTCGCTGAAGGCAATATCAATCCCCGTATGTAATCCATACTGGCGCGCTATCAGGTAGCGAAACCCTGTCCCCCACGCCACTTCGGTTTGCTCCCACAATGAATGGGCCTCGTCAGCGGCGCTGCCGATACCGACGAACCCTTGCAGGATCCAGCGCGGCTGAAATTCCCAGGCAAGCTGGGTCTGCGCCGTACTGACATAATCCCCCTGATAGCGGTAACGAGAAATCCCGCGTAATTCGATATAAGGGCGTGCCATTGGCGTCAGGCGCTTATCATGGTGGGTCAACGACTGATAGTTGCCAGCCACGGCGAGCGTCAGCGTGCGACTGAGCGGGATATAGTATTTCCCATCGACAGAGAACTGATCGTAATGATAGTCGCCACCTAACAATGAACGGAAAAATCGATATTCGCTTTGTACCGATAACCCCTTCTCAGGATAGAAAAAATTATCCGTAGTGTCATATTCCGCCACCACGCCCAGCGCCGATGATGCACTCTCCTGACCCAGCACCTGCTGCCATACCCGATTAACGACCGGGTTATCGGCGGAAACGTCGGTTTTCGCATACACCTGAGAGGCCCCGACAAATACCGGCGTGTCGCCTACGCGAAACAGCAGTTTTTGCAGACCGCCATAGCCGCGGGTCTGCGAATGGATAGCGGTATTTTTGTTAAAACTGGTCAATCCGTCGGAATAGATATCCAGTTTAATATTGGCGTAGCCCAGCAGCAGCAGATAGCGGATACGGTCATTATTCCAGGTATGCCGGTGGCCGCCGCCGATAAACCAGGTCCCGTTCTGCGTTCCACCGCCGCCAAAAGCGGTGATCGGCGGCGGAATAAAATGATCGCCATCCCGCGTCCCTTTACCGTGCAAAAAGAGACCAAACAGCCCCCCGCCGTAGCCCACCGCCGGCTCGGTTATCACCACAGGCACCGGAAGAAACCCGTACTGGTTATCCTGGAGATAGTGGCTCATATCCAGCATGCCATCTTCGGGATCGAACAGATCGGCGCCAACGGCGGGAAGGGAAAGTGGCACGATGAGCGCCAGCAATAAGGTCGGTAGCGAAAACTTCATGCACTCTCCGGCGCCGTGATGGGTTCTGAATGCCCATGTGGCTGAAGAATAATGGGTTTCATGGTAATGAAAATATATCCTATGGTGCCATGAACTACCAATTTTCGGCCGGCGGTTTTTTTTAATTCTGGACAAATTAGCCAGTTAAAAACGCATAGAAAGCCAATGGTCTACGGCGAAAATATGCTGGCGCTGAGTTTTTAGCCATCATGGTAAGTGACGGTGTCACATATTCAGATACCAATTCGCCCGCGGCCGGGATTGTAATCAAAAAGTGAATGCCGTATAACATGGCGCAACCGAGGGGTGTCCCGTGAGGGCTGAGATGGCGTAAGCCGAACCCTTTGAACCTGATCTGGGTCATGCCAGCGAAGGGACGGGTCGGCAATTTTGCCAGTTTACCGCCATTGCCTGTTCATACTTCCGCACACCCGGATCTCCCCCGTAATCAGGAGGTCCTGTGATTCTGCCGATCTTTACCCAGGGTATTTATGGTCGTCTGCGCCAGCAGGCGGGAGGCGACTGGGAACAGTACGTTGCCCATCCTTTTCTCCGCCAGCTTGCCGACGGTACCTTGCCCGAACGCGCCTTCCGACGCTATCTGACTCAGGACTACCTGTTCCTGATCCACTTTGCCCGTAGCTATGCCCTGTTGGTCAGCAAACTGCGCACGCTCCCGGAGATGCGCGCCGCGGCCGCCTCAATGAACGCGATTCTTGGCGAACTGCCGCTGCACGTCGGCTATTGCGCGAGCTGGGGGCTGGACGAAGCGACAATGGCCGCCGAAAGCGAAGCGCCGGAGACGGTAAACTACACCCGCTACGTGCTGGATATCGGTCATTCCGGCGATGCGCTCGATCTGCTGGTGGCGCTGATGCCCTGCGTGGCTGGCTATGCGGAAATCGGCCTCGGACTGCTCCACAATCCGGCCACCCGGCTCACCGACAACCCCTATGCCTCCTGGATCCGTAACTACGGCGATGCGGGCTATCTCGACGGTGTCACGGCGGCTATCGGCCTGCTGGAGCGTGTCTGGCAGCAGCGCGGCGCCGAATCGCGCATCGCAGAGCTGGGTGCCATCTTCACCACCGCCACCCGTCTGGAAGCCAACTTCTGGCAGATGGGACTGAATGCCGCGGCGGTCGCTCAGTGACGGCTCCGACTATCGCGGTGCGGGAATTAAGTCTGCGCTTCGGCTCACGGGTCATTTTTGACAAGTTGTCGTTTGATATTCCCGCTGGACAGTGGATTTCGCTGCTGGGCGCCAGCGGTGCCGGCAAAACCAGCCTGCTGCGAATTATCGCCGGACTGGCTGCCCCCACTCACGGTCAGGTTCAGGCCAGCGACGGTCGCCCGCTGGCCCCTCGTCTGGCCTGGATGGGGCAAAAGGACCTGCTCTATCCGTGGCTAAGCGTGCGCGACAATGTAGCGCTTGGCGCCCGCCTGCGCGGAGAGCGCGTCGATCGGCAGCGGGTTGCGAGGTTATTAGAGCAGGTGGGACTCAGCCACTGCGCCGACGATCGTCCGGCGTCGCTCTCCGGCGGCATGCGTCAGCGGGCGGCGCTGGCGCGCACGCTGTATGAAGATCGGCCGATCGTGTTAATGGATGAGCCTTTTTCGGCGCTGGACACCCTTACCCGCACGCGTATCCAGACGCTGGCAGCGGAACTGCTGACTCAGCGTACGGTGGTGTTGATTACCCACGATCCGATGGAAGCCTGCCGGCTCAGCCATCGCCTGCTGGTGCTCTCGCCGCCGCCCGGCGGCATTGATGACTCCCATCATCTGACGGGGAAACCGCCGCGGGCGCCGGACGATCCGGCGCTGCTGAGGGGACAAGCCGCGCTACTGCAACAGTTGATGAGGGCCAACGGATGAGAGGGAAACTTTTCCGCGGCGGCGTGGTGTTCTGCGGCCTGCTGGTGTTTTGGTGGCTGCTCAGTAACAGCGGCATTCCGGCGTTCCTGCTGCCGTCGCCATCGGCGGTGGCCGCCGCCCTGTGGAACAACCGCAGCTGGCTGAGCTGGCACACGCTGGTTACTTTGAGCGAGATCCTCAGCGGCCTGACTCTCGGGGTACTGCTCGGCGTGGTGTTGGCCCTGTGTATGATGATCTCGCCGCGCCTACAGCGCTGGCTGATGCCGCTGGTGCTGACCAGTCAGGCGATTCCGGTTTTCGCCCTCGCCCCGCTGCTGGTGCTGTGGTTTGGCTTCGGGATGAGCGCCAAAGTGATGATGGCGGTTCTGGTGATTTTCTTCCCCGTGACGTCGGCATTTTTTGACGGCCTGCGGCGGGTCAATCACGACTACCTCGATCTGGCGCGTACGATGGGCGCCTCGTCAGGGGCGCAGCTGCGACATGTTCGCCTGATGGCCGCCCTGCCGGCGCTGGGTTCCGGCCTGCGCATGGCCGCGGCCGTAGCGCCAATCGGCGCGATCATCGGCGAATGGGTCGGTTCTGCCGAAGGACTGGGCTATGTGATGCTCAATGCTAATGCGCGCATGCAAACCGATGTCTGCTTTGCGGCGCTGTTTATTTTAGTGCTGCTGACCATTCTGCTATGGCTGGCAGTGGATGCTCTATTACACCGGCTGATCAACTGGACACCGGAATAAGGAATAATCATGCATAAACCCGTTTTCACCGCCATCACATTAACCGCGCTTATCAGCGGACAGGCGATGGCCAACGAGAAGCTGACCCTGGTGCTGGACTGGTATATTAACCCGGACCATGCGCCGATTATGGTGGCGGAACAGATTGGCGCCTTTAAAGCGCAGGGCCTGGACGTGAAGATTGTCCCGCCGTCTGACCCGGCCCTGCCGCCGCGTCTGGTGGCCGCCGGCCAGGCGGATCTGGCTATCACCTATCAGCCGCAGGTGCACTTTTTCGCCGATGAGGGGCTGCCGCTGGTGCGGGTCGGTACGTTGATTAACTCGCCGTTGAACACGATCATCGCTCTGGATAAGCGCATCAAAACCCCCGCGGATCTGAAAGGGAAAAAAGTCGGCTATTCGGTTAGCGGTATCGAGCAGGCTACGCTGGCGACTATGGCGCAACATGACCATATCGATCCGCAAAGCATCAAGCTGATTAACGTCAATTTCCAGTTGACCAGCGCCCTGCTGGCCGGCCAGGTTGATGCGGTGATTGGCGGCTATCGTAATATTGAAGCGCTGGAGCTCAAGCTGCAGGGTAAAGATCCGCAGGTGATGAATGTCGAAGATTTCGGCGTTCCGGCCTACGACGAGCTGGTGATTGTCGCCAACCGCGATGAAATTCATGCGGCCAAAATCAAAAAGTTCCTCGTCGCGCTGCAGGAGGGAGTGGCCTATCTGCGCGCGCATCCGCAGGAAACCTGGCAGGCTTTTGCCGCCGCTCATCCGGAGCTGAATACCGAGCTGAACCAGCAGGCCTGGCAGCAGACGGCCCCCCTGTTTGCCGACCATCCCGCGGCGCTGGATAAGGCCCGCTACGAAGCTTATGAACAGTTTTTATATAACAACAAGTTGGTTAAAAAAATCACACCTTTAACTCATTATGCGGTCGAACTGGATTGAGTAACCATACGGCTGACGGAAGAATTTCCGTCAGCTA
>OIXV01001395.1_pt1 | contig 21380 bp, 17 predicted proteins | sample 1587771 | NCBI WGS metagenome assembly OIXV01 (sample SAMEA3888893, study PRJEB22519) | human gut metagenome | biome: human gut; feature: human-associated habitat; material: faeces | place: Denmark | collected 2010
AGAGGACGGGGCCGAGGACGGCTAAATCAATTTGCGAAAGAATCTTGACGGTACCGGAAGATGTGTCTACGACAGGCCGTGCACCGACCTGTTCTTCGATGTCGTCGACAGGCGCTACGAGAAGGAGGGGCCGAACGCGATGGTCCTTACGAGTAACATTGCCCCGAGCGGGTGGGATGAGTTCTTCACGGGCGACGACACGCTCCTCTGCGCCCTCGACAGGCTGTTCGACAAGGCGTCGGTGTTCGTGATGCGGGGCCCGAGCTACCGCGGCAGGGGGCTTGACACCTACTCGGTGGAGGCCGTCCCCCAGGCGGTGAAGGTGAGGGGGATCCAGCCCGAGGGGATGTAGGAATGCGATAGGAAAGTCATAGATGCGGGCGTGTTGGCTAAAATGGGTCGGCCGGGATTGGTCAATCTCGGCCGACTATATTTGGCTAAAATAATCCGACGCTAACAGGGCACCACGGGCCGCGCTCTATCTCTCCAAGCTCTTCGTGTCGGCGCCGCTGGTTCAATTGCCGGTTCCGTTTCCGTTGCAGCTCATGTTGAGGAAGAAGGCTGGCAGAATGCTTTCGTTGTCCCTGGTTTTGCCGGGACGACGGGAAAGAGTCGTGCTGTCCAGGCGGTGAGGATGAATCTCACCGATGAATTGGCCGAGCAATACGATATTTACTACCGCGTACACGTTGCGGGCTACGGCTGGCTTTCGTGGACCCGTAACGGTGCCGATGCCGGCACTACGGGGCTGGGTGTTCAGGCCGAGGCGGTTCAGATTAGGCTCGTAAAGAAGGGCGAGACTGCTCCCGCTACAGGCGCGAATGCATGCATCTCCATGCCTGTTTTGAGTTATTCCGCCCATGTTTCCAACATTGGTTGGATGGGCGCTGTTTCCAAAAACGGATTCGCGGGCACCCAGGGTCGCTCGCTTAAGGTTGAGGATCTTAGACTCTCTGTGAGCTCGAGCATATCGGGCGGTATCAAATATTCCGCCCATGTTCAGGATTGCGGTTGGCGTGGTTGGGCTTCGAACGGCGCGAGTTGCGGTACCACGGGGCAGAATAAGAGGCTTGAGGCAATCAAGATCCAGTTATCGGGAGACCTCTCGAAGTACTTTGACGTTTGGTATCGCGCGTATGTGCAGGATTACGGTTGGCTCGGTTGGGCTGCAAACGGTGCACAGGCGGGCACTGTAAATATCGGTTATCGCCTCGAGGGTATCCAGATCCAGATTCTTCCCAAGGGTGCTGCTGCGCCTGGCTCGACGTATCGACCGTTCACGGATATCCCCGTTATGCCGGCAGACCAGTTTGCAATGTGGCAGAAGGCGAATCGCTATGCGAGTTCGACCAATTGGTTGCTCCTTGTGGATACGTCTCGTTGCCGGGTGGGCGTGTACAACGGCAATTCGTACAATTGGAACCAGGTGTTCTACTGGCAGTGCTCGCCCGGCGCATGGAGCACGCCCACCGTTTTGGGTGAGTTTACCGTCTATGGCAAGGGCTATAGCTTCGGACACGGTTATACGTGCTACTACTACACGCAATTCTACGGTGATTATCTGTTCCACTCGGTACCGTACGACCAGGGAACGTTCAACATTCAGGACGGTAGACTTGGTCAGAATGTTTCTCAAGGTTGTGTAAGGCTTGACATCCAAAACGCCAAGTGGATTTACGATAATATTCCGTATGGCACTAAGGTTGTTACGTATCGCTAGGGCGTAGCAAATTTGAACTGGAGCAGTGGCTGCCAAGTTCGTTTTCGCCGTTTTCCTTTCCGCATCGCTGGAGGGGGAGATATGTTGAAAACGAGGTTGGTGGTCACTGTCTTTTTGGCGGGCGTAATTGACTGGGTTCCGGTAATGCAGCCAATCGTTGCCTGCGCCTAGTCCACCCTCGCCACCCCTGGTGGTGGACAGTCCGAAGATGTGACGTGAGCATAGCTAAAACTAGGGAGCCGTCGGAATTGCGATTGCCGACGGCTCCTTTTATCGGGCAAGCGATCAGACGCCTACTTGCTTTCGAGTCTCATCTCGATTGCTTCAATGGGTAGTCCACGACCAGTGGTACCAGCAGCCTCGCCGTTCCTAACCCAGGGCATCCAGCCTATGTTGGAAACGTGCACGCGATATACAACGTCATAGTGCTCGGCAAGTTCTCCTGTAAGTTTCACCTCAAGGGCTTCAATATGGCGAGCTTTGCCCGTGGTGCCGGTCTTATACCCGTTCGATGTCCAAGTCTTCTCCCAACCTTGGTCGGCAACGTGGGAACGGTATGTAATGCCACCGTCGAATGGAGCTCCTGCGACGGAGAGCTTTAGGGCCTCAATGCCGAGCGCCTGACCAGTTGTACCGGCGAATGTGGCACCGTGCACGGTGGTCTGCCATCCGATGCTCGATACGTGTGCGGTTGCGTTGGGCAGTCCGATGACGGATGCGCGCGCAGTGCTTCCTGGCGCGGCTTCACCCTTCTCAATGAGCTTGACCTCGATAGCCTCCACGCGCCTGCCAAAGCCCGTGGTGCCCGCAATCTCGCCGTTCTTGGTCCAGCCAAGCCATCCTTCGTTCTGTACATGGGCTCGATAGTAAATATCGTAATGCTCGGCGAGCTCGTTGGTAAGCCTCATTTGGATAGCTTCGATTTGGCGTGATTCGCCAACGGTGCCCGCGACTTCACCTTCGTTCTTCCAGCCTTGCCAGCCAAGGTTTGCGCAGTGGGCTTGGTATTGCACCGTGCCGGAGTAGGGGAGGGCTGCCATGTCGACCTTGAACGCCTCGAGTGCCTGGGACTTTCCCGTGGTGCCAGCTGTCTTGCCCTCCTTGACCGAGGAGATCCAACCCGTGCCAGAAACGTGGGCAGAGGTCATAAGGGTCGAACCGTTGGTCTTCGTGCGAATCAGCCTGTACGTTCCATCGGCAAGCTTCTTGTAGTACGTGAGCGTGGACGTGTTGCCAGAGAAAACCGCAATGTCGTAATCGGCGGACTTCAGAATCATATCGGAGAATTCAACGAGGTAGCACGTGTCGCCCTTGGGGCAGAGGGCTTGGATAGCCGTATCTGAAGAAGATGAGATGGACGAGGCGAACCAATCCATAATGCTGTAGTCGACCGTGCTCGACGGACTGAGGGCCGCGGCTTTCGTCATGTTGAAGACGCCGCAACCTGCGTCGCTGGAGGCAGAGTTGTACGTGCTCGATCCATAGCCCGAGAGCGCGACCTCGGGGTTGAAGAACAAGATGAGCTCCGCTGCAACAGAAGAATCAATGTCGGTGATGTCTAGAGTGTCCAACTGGGCCTGCTTTGAAGGCCACAAGCCCGTTGGCGTGTTGGGGTGCCCCTTGTAGTAATAGGCGTAGTCATCGCCGTAGTAGGTCATGGTGAGCTTGGCGTAGTCTTCGAACGACTGCTCCAGGTTCACATAGGTTCCAAGAAGGACCATGGGCTTCTTGCCCTCGGCCTCGGCTGCGGCAAAGTAGCCGTCGTTAAAGTTGTAGAGGGCCTTGAATGCAGCTACGGTAGAATCTCCGCGTTGCTGCAGCGCGGTAAGCATGTTCGCGACGTTCTTCTTCTTTACGCCGGGATCGGTGGCAATGGTGTTGGCGAACGCGTTATCGTCGGCGCTCTGGAACAGGTTCGTGCGCGTCATCCACCATTCTGTATTGGGCTCGCACTTAAGAACGGCATACATGGAGTCCCAGTGGGCGTGCCAACCGTAGTCGGAACTCGCCTTTCCAGTCCTGTAGGCAGAGTCTTTCGCGGCAAGCCAGTTTTGTTCAAGCTGTGCCTCCTTAGCGGCGGGATCCACTCCTTCGGCGTTGAAGGCCTCGTTCATGAAGTTGTAGGTAGCCGTTCCGTCAGAAAGCAGGTAAATCTTGTAGTTGTCCTGGGGAATTTGGTTGGCATATATGATCGAGTGGATAAGCGAGCAGGTAATGTCGTTAATGAACAGGTTGAACTTGGAGTCTGGCTTAAGGCGCTTGAGCTCTTTGACGTAGTCGGCGAATGCAGTGTAATTGCCGGAGCTCTTAATGGCTTCGGTTGTCATAAAGGGCATGGCGTACATGCCGGAGGGGAGCGCGTCCCAATTAAACGCCGAGGGACGGTCGAGCATGACAATGGACGGCACCGAGGCCCCAGTCGAAGACGTTGTGTAGTCCCAATAGGAAATGGAATAGAGTACAACAGGGAAGGTCGCAGAAAGCGGTGCGAGGTTATACTCGCTTGCGGTCACCCCAAACTCTTGGACGGTGGTCCCAACTACGTGGTCGCCCCTGAGGTACTCGACCTTTGCGGTAAATGGTCCATAGGTTCCAACGTTTAGCGCCATACCGGCGGCATCGATGGATGCGAGCGAGGTGGAGTCGGTCACATTGCGCGTTACGGTGTCGCCGTAGCGCATAGTGGCGGTCACACGCATGTCTGTGGCGACGCCATCGGCGCGGAGGAGCGCGAGAGAGTCCGGTCGAACGCGCACTGTGGTCGACTCGCCCTCCTGAATAATGGATGTCTGGTAGTACGAGGGAATGTAAGCGTTCGCTGTAGAGGACGGTGCATCTTCACCGTGCTTCACCAGGCGAATCTCAATCGCTTCGGCCCGGTAGTTCCATCCGGTTGTGCCGGCAATCTCTCCGTTCCTGGCCCAGCCAAGCCAACCGAAGTGTTGGGCGTGGACACGGTAGTACACGTCGTACTCGTTTGCGATGTTGCCAGTAAGTTCTATTTTGATGGCTTGCATGGAGTAAGCCTTGCCGGTTGTGCCCGCAATAGCCCCATTGGAAACCCAGTCCTGCCATCCAACGTTGGTGCAGTGCGCCATGTAGCGAATGCCACCGTCAGCGTTGGCGAGTGAGATTTTAAGAGCCTCTACGGCTCTCGCCTCGCCCTCGGTTCCAGCCGCAGCGTCGTCCTTGCTGGGGAAGTTGTCCCATCCTTGGTCGCTAACGTGCGCATAGTATTGGACGGAAGGTACGGCATTGGCTTGGGGAGAGCCGACTGCCTCGCCTGTTTGGGCGTTGCTTGTTGGGTTCGCGTTCTCCAGCAGGGCGCTGTTTGCCGAGGGGGCTTCGGCAACATTGGTTGATTTGGTGTCCGTTTTGGAGTCGGTGCCCTCCTCCATCGGTTGGCTCGTGCTCGGTTCCTCGGCGGGTTTCACGATTGAGTCGCTGTTCTCTTGTCCAGAGATGTTCGCCTGCGTGTTCTGAACGACATCCGTTGCTACTGTGGGATCCGCACCTTCTGCGAATGCCGGAATCGACAAGGTCGATGCGGCGAGTAGGGTTGAGCAGAGTAAGGGGACGATTGCTTTTGTGCGCCATCGTTTCATATTGGCTCCTTCTAACAGGTACAATACCCCATTAGATGCTAGCAGTATTAAGCAACGTTGGACGCGTAGTTCCCGAGTGGCTTCGTGAGCGGTTGTGCGAGGGCGCCGGGGTGTGTAAGAGCCTAATCGTTACAGCGTGGGTTGTTGTGTTCGGAGTTTGGTGGGTGGCAACTCAAGACTACTGCACGTGGATCTCCTTTGCTAGAATTAGAAGCTATTGGTTACACTTTGGAGAGCAGATGAATCTCCTATATTCACTCAATGAGGCATTTGTACCGCAGCTTGCTGCTTCAGTTGCTTCTGTTTGTGAGAATGAGTAATCGTCTTTCTCCGTACCCCTCTAGCGGGGGACGCACAAATATCACTTGCTCTAAGCAGGCATAAAGCCGATGCCCTCTGAAAAGTTGTTACACCACGCTTTTCGATGCGATCTGGAGCACGCACATAACGATGCATACTATCGGCACTGAAGGTGAACCTAATGAACGTATCCGACTATTCAGCGGCCTTACTCAAAGGCGATTTCAAAGAAGCATGCAAGATTGAGCAAGAGTCAATTCCTCCAAAGCTATACAAATATTTTCCGTTGGGTGTTTCTGAAGAGAAGGACCACGAAATATTAAACACACTAAAGGCCGACGAACTGTGGTTTTCACCTATTTCTGGTTTCAACGATCCTTATGAATATATGGGTCTATTCATCAAAGAGGAAAGGCTTAAGCAGGCTGGATATGACGACGCAATGATTGCTGCCGTCAATAAAACATTAACAACGATAAGCGGGCAGGGATTGGTTTGCTGTTTCTCGGCTACAGACTGTTGCACTGCGCCAATGTGGGCCTACTACGCAAACTGGGCAAAAGGTTTTTGCGTCGAATACGACGTCATCAACCGTTGCACCATAAGAGAAGTGCTTTACGAATCAGCGCCTCTCGATGTCACTGGTACAGTCGCAAGACTTCTAAAATCAGCAATTGACAAAGGGCCCGATGGGTCATTAAGTATCGACGACAAGATTTCAATTAAACTGTTGATCAAAAATACATGCATAAAGCACAAATCCTGGGAACATGAACGGGAATACAGAATTGTTCTTCCCGTTGAGGAAGGCAAAGGATGTGGTCTTCCCGTTGCTTCCTCTGGATTGAAGACCAACAGGATAATACTTGGCCTTCAGTGCTCTCACGACAAGGAGATTATAGAAATAGCTAATAGGCTAGGTGTGAGGGTGTCAAAATTGCATAAAACAAAGGAGAGCTATTTTGCAGAGGAATACCAGTTGTAAAGCATCCACATTAATGAAGAATAGAGCTTATCTCTAAGTTCACTTTGAGTATCTGTATATTTATGGCACCTTTCCGATCGTGTCCCCAAAGACGCTCCTATAGGCTGTTAAGTCCCTTTTTAGCATTCAGGTAACGTTCGTATTCGCGTCTGATTTCCTCGTGGGGGCACACTTCCCTTTCAATTTCGCTCAACCTCGTATTCGGCACTCCGAGCTCCTGGGCAGTCTGCTGCTAGGTCAGGCCGATCGATTTTCTCATCGCCGCAAAATCCTCGCCCCGGGCGTACTTCAACCTCATGGGGTGTCGCAACGTCGACTAAACCTCTCTGGCTATGAATCTCTTTAGGCGGCAGAATGAACAATGCTGGTCGATGCCTGTCCATATTAGCTTTCCATGCGTGCAGCTCATTATCGGAGCAAGCCGCATTGTGCAAGATGTGAGCTGAGACACCTAAGCCGCAATGGAAGTGATTGGCTTATTGCAATGTTGAGAGAGCGAGGGATGCTACATGTTATCAGACTGTTGAAAACTACGTTTTTCTATTCTGCAATGGTGTACGCCCCCGGAACAATATGTCCTTTGCGTTGGATTGGCTGACCAGGATGGAGAGCCCTGTTTGAAACGTTATTATTCCCCTGCCGTAATTATAAGGAGTATGCTATGAAAACCGGAGCCGTGGTTGTTACTCACGATAGAAAGGCGTTGCTGCAGGAATGCATGCAATGCGTCCTTTCCCAAACGCTCTCTTTTTCCGATGTGGTTGTGGTGGACAATGCATCCGCTGATGGGAGTGCATTGTATTTAGACAAACTTGCTGCCCAATCATCAAGTGGTGGGCCTGGTGTGACCCGGATTCATGTTCTTCATGAAAAAGAGAATCTAGGAGGCGCGGGGGGATTTTACTGCGGTCTTGAATATATGGGTAACATAGGATGCGACCTAGTTCTCATTATTGATGATGATGCGATGATTGCTCCAACTTTCATGGAGGAGATCGTTAGAAATGCTCGTGTAGAGAAGAGTGTTGAAGCTTTTGCGGGCGTGGTCGAAACGGCCGGTTTAATTGACGTTAGTCATCGACGTAGAGTATCAAACAGATTGCTCTTTATTGAGAGCCCAGTTTCAGTTGATGAATACGTGCAGGGTTCTTTTCATTGTGACACCGCTACATTTTGCGGCCTTGTCGTTCGCGGGGAGGCCTTGCTTCGTGAGGGTCTTCCCATGAAGGACTATTTCCTATGGTATGACGATACGGAATACTGCCTACGTTTTTCGGATTCTGGCGGTGTTGAGGTTGTTACTGCCGCGCGACTTGAACACAAGACTGGTAACCCTGTCTCTGAGTCGATGCAGGCTCGTGGCGTGATTTCTCGTATCGGCTGGCGGCAGTATTATGGATATCGAAATCGATATGACACCGCGTTAAGGCATTTTGGTAGGCGCACGAGTTGGTGTGTGCTTGCCCAGTATGCAGCGCTCTATTTTGTTACCGCCCTGCTAAAGCATGGCTCTCGTGGCGCCCAAGCTCGATATGCGAATGGAGTGTTACGTGACGTTCTTCACGATTGTCGCAAGGGAAGGCTTGGCTTTAATCAGAAATACCATTGGTGAGATTTGCCATTTGCATTTGCTTTGTCTATGGATGGAGAAGTGGATTGAATAGACGTTCTTCGACGCCTGAGAAGTTATCTCTGGGTGTAAATATTGCGTGGAACACCGTGGGTTCCCTGGTATATGTTGTGTGCAACTGGCTCATTACCGTATTGGTTGTCGTTCTGGGTTCAGATCTTTCTGCTTCCGGAGATCTTGCTCTTGCTATGTCTGTCGGAAATGTCGTGGCGACAATCGTGCTCTTTAAGGTCCGTCCGGTTCAGGTCTCTGATCTTGAAGAGCGTTTTTCACAAGCGGATTATGTTGGCTTTAGGTTTGTCTCGATTGCAATCGCTGCGTTATTTGTTTCAGGCTATATCTTGCTTACGATAAGGCCTGGGAGCTATGTTCCTGTCTGCCTGTATGTTCTCTTTAAAATGGTAGACTCTTTTGTCGATGTTTACCATGGGGTTGATCAGCGAAATGACCACCTTGATTACCCTGGTATATCGCAGATACTGCGTGGCGTCCTTATGGTTGTGGCTTTTTCTTTTGGACTGTTTTTGTTTCATTCTCTCAATCTAGCCATTTTTCTAATGGCGGTGATTTCGTTCCTGGTCGTTGCAACATATGATCACTCTCGAGCCAGTCGATTCTGTGACGTTAGCCCCTCATTTACCCCCGTTAAGATGTGTCAACTGCTGAAGACATGTTTTCCAGGTTTTATTGCATCCCTGCTTTGCACAATGGTCGTCAGCTTTGCTCGGCAGGAGTACGGTTCGGAGTATGGTTCGGAACTATTGGGCATTTACGCCGCGGTTGCTACCCCAACAGTAATTGTTCAAGCGGTTGCGGGATATATCTATGCCCCATTGCTTGTTCCTATCGCCAGAGCGGTTCGCGAGGGAAAACACGGAGATGTTGCGCGCTTCATTTGTAAGTACCTGGCCCTGTTGTTGGTAATCGTTATATCCGCTGTCGTCCTTTTCGGCATATTTGGAGAAACGGCGCTGTCAATCGTGTACGGTGATCATATTGCAAGATACCACCAACTGTTTACTCCAATCATTGTCGCAACGGGATCAACGGCTGGAATGATGTTCTTGCAGGATGTGCTCGTCGTATATCGTAAGTATTTTCATGCTGCGTTTGCGAGCGGCCTCTCGCTAGCTTTATGTGCTGTAGTTGTTCGTCCATTACTTGTTTCCTTTGGGATGAATGGCATTAGTTTTAGCATTACACTTGCATATTGCATGGGGATTGGTGTATCCGGTATGTCGCTACTCCTTGGTGGCCGAAGCCATTTGCAGAGTGAAGAGTAAGACGTACGTTTGCTTGGAATGGTGGGCGGTGTTTTCCGTATCGCGTGAGCTTGTAAACAAGATCGAAGGGAATATCGTTGAATCTTCTTTATACGATTGATAATAATTATGTTCCGCAACTCGCTGCGGGCATTAATGCTGTCTGTGAATCATGTAAAGACTGTGGGCCTCTATATTTTTATGTGTTCTCAAATGGCGTGTCGGATTCAAACCAAAAAAAACTCTTGTCTTTTACGGAAGGCAAGGGTGCGCAAATTGCCTTCATTGATATCAGAGGGTTCATGTCTCGGGTCGATCAATCGTTTTGCACTATGGGCTGGAATGAAATAGTCCTATCGAGACTTTTGATGGGTTCCTATCTACCGGAGTCGGTAAATCGCATCGTGTATTTGGATGCGGATACGATCGTGCGTCGCTCCCTGTCTGAGCTGTGGAATGCTGACATGGGCGATAACACTATCTTGGCCTCCATGGAACCAATTTGCAACAAAAAAAGCTTAGAGAGACTTGGGCTTTCTGGAAAGCCGTATTATAACGCCGGCGTTTTGTTGGTTGATTTGCGGCGTTGGCGAGAAAGAGGGGTTGAGGAACGCCTCATTACTTGTTGCCGAACGCAAAAAGACCTTTTGTATGCTAACGACCAAGATGCAATTAATTTGGTTCTGCAAGACGAGGTTGGCGCCATTTCTTCGTCATACAATGTTGCAAATTATTACGAGTACTACCCTTTCTCGATGTTGTCAAAACTGATGCCAGCGTATTGTGATTATGAGGGATATCAGGACGCTATATTCAACCCTCATATTGTTCACTTTATGGGTGAGGATCGCCCCTGGCGATTGGGCTGTACCTGCAAGTATAAACAAGATTACCTTGATAACCTTGCGCAGACTCCCTGGCGAAATAGCCCTCAGGAAGAAGGATGGGTTCGCTATTTTCAGGTTTGGGCTGTCTTCAATTGGGCGCTCAGACCATTTCCGATGCTCAGATACTATATTATGACGGCGATGGTGCCCATTGTGATGTCTTTGAGAGCGTCTGCAAGAAAATAGGGTACGTTTGCCTTGTTCTAGCATCAGGGCTTTTTACCTTACTTGCGTAGGAGTGTTACTTGGAATGATTGAAAAAAGAATCGCAATTGTATTACCGACGTATAATGGCGAGCGGTATCTTCCGGATCAGCTTGATAGCATCCTTCAACAGGACACAGATTTGCCTGTTGATGTTTTTGTGCGCGATGACGGGTCGGGTGATTCGACTACCTCTATTATTGATGACTATGTTGAAAAGACTAGGCAGTCGAAAAAGCGCATTCTAAGAGTGGTTGATGACTTGGGAAATCTGGGAGTACCAAGAGGTTTCTATCATCTTTTAAAACTGGTAAATGGATATAGTTTTTATGCCTTTTGCGATCAAGATGATATTTGGGAACCGAACAAGCTTTCTAGGGCGGTTTCGTTCCTAGATGATAGCGCCGCTTCAGATCCTTTAGTTTATTGCGGTTCATTCGATTATCTTGACGCTGATCGCTCCTTTGTTCGGGATTGCGCTCCTCTTCCAAGTAAGATGACGTTTGATCGGTCTCTTTTTTATACAATCCGTCAGGGATTTTCGATTGTGATAAATGACGCTGCTCGCAGAGAGTTCATCCTACCGTTCTCCGAGACGATGGAAATGCATGACAGATACATCATCCGTTGTGCGGCCTCAATGGGCGTCCTTCTCCTTGATGACGCGGTTACAGCTCATCATGTTAGGCATGCTGCCGCCGTAACGTCCGGCGATTCGTGCCTGTTATCGTCGATCAGGGTGTTTCTATTTGATGAGCTTCTTGGTGATGAGGCTCATAAGGATTATTGTTGTCTAGTTGAGTTTTTGGAACGTTTTGGGTCCCGGCTTTCCGTTCAAGACGTTAGAACCCTTCAGTTCTTTACATCGGATGCTGTTCCCTTTAAGAGAATTAGGAGAGCTTTTGTACCACGTCGAATGCGCAGCACGTTCGGTGGTGAACTCGCTCTTCGGATATCCTTCTTGTTCAATCGTTACGAGTAAGGCTGCCTGCGCTTTGTTTTCGCGCTAGTAAATGGCGTTTCCATCGTTTCGCCCGGCGCGTTTTGGAGTCGTTTTGGGGAGTAAATATGCGTTTTCAAACAACTGATCACTCATTTGCGCTCTGCGCATATAGGGAAAGTATGTTTCTAGAGGAATGTCTCAAGTCGCTTCTGCTCCAGACGGTAAAGACTCGCGTAATTATTGCCACGTCTACCCCTTGCGAGGAAACTCGTAGCCTTGCGGAGCGTTATTCTGTGCCACTTTATGTAAGGGATGGGGATCCTGGCATTGCTGACGATTGGAATTATGCAGCAAGTTGTGCGGGCACTCCCTTGGTTACGTTAGCTCACCAAGACGATACTTACGAGCCCGAGTATGCTGAAAGACTGCTGAAGGCAGCGAATGAGTCTGAGAGTCTCCTGCTCTATTTCACAAATTACGGGGAGCTTCGTAATGGAAAGAAGGTTGATGAAAGTCGACTTCTCAGTGTGAAGCGCCTGCTTCTTTCGCCCATTTCTGATGGAAGGTTTTCCGGGTCGCGTTTTTTACGCAGGCGCATTTTGTCCCTGGGCTCCTCAATATGCTGCCCGTCTGTCACCTTGAATATGAGTAGGCTCCCGCCTGCCCCATTCGAGAAAGCCTTCAAGTGTGATTTGGATTGGGATGCTTGGGAACGTTATTCAAATTTGAGAGGCGACTTTTATTATGATTCGAAGGTGCTCATGCATCATCGAATCCATGAGGGGTCTGAGACCACCGCTCTAATTAGGGACGACACCAGGACGATGGAAGACCTTTCCATGCTTTGCAGGTTTTGGCCTAAACCGATCGCGCGGACAATCAATCACTTCTATGGCAAAAGCCAAAGCAGTAACGATCTGAAGGAGGCCAGGTGAGCAAGGTTCTCGTAATAATTCCTGCATATAACGAGCAGGATGCCATTCTCACGACCGTCAACGCCGTCGTTGCCGCCGACTATGACTACGTCGTTGTCAATGACGGATCCAAGGACAACACCCTCGCGGTTTGTCGCGAAAATGGGTTAAATGTTCTGGACCTCGCTCAAAATCTAGGCATTGGCGGTGCCGTTCAGTGCGGGCATAAGTATGCCCAGCGCAACGGTTACGACATAGATATTCAGGTGGACGGTGATGGCCAGCATGATCCATCATATATCTCGAAACTCGTTGCCGAGATTGAGTCCGGTGCCGACCTGGCAATCGGGTCGCGTTTCTTGGAGGTCAATGGAGGTTTTCAGTCGACGTGGCTTCGCCGAGTGGGTATTACCTGGTTCGAGAAACTCTTGAAGGTACTTACGGGCGCCACGGTGACCGATGCTACGTCTGGTTTTCGCGCATGCGGTCGCAAGGCGATCGCCCTGTTTGCCGAGTCGTATCCGACTGACTATCCGGAGCCTGAGTCTATTGCGCTTTGTCTTAAGCGCGGTCTCAAGGTCAAGGACGTTCCTGTGGAGATGCGTGAGCGTCAAGGAGGAAAATCCTCCATTGGAGGCCTATCTAGCATCTACTACATGATAAAGGTGACTATGGCGATCCTAATCGTTTCCCTTACCGGTCACGAGGGGTGATTGAAATGACGTTTGTTACCCAGGTCCTTGCCGCTATTTTTGCAGTTGTGTTCTTCGTCTACGTGATTCGTCTCGTATCCAAGGGCCAGTTGTCCTTACGCTATTCCTTTTTCTGGCTGTCCTTGTCGGTGGGGATCCTCATTGCAGCGATTTTCCCCGGTTTCATTGGTGCAATTGGCGAGTTGTTCGGCTTCGTGCTGACCACTAACTTCGTCTATTTCCTCGGATTGTTTCTGCTGCTCGCTTTTTCGTTGATGCTGAGTGTTGTTGTGACCAAGCAGGCGGCCTGTATTAAGAACTTAACGCAGAGGTTGGCCATTGTGGAAAAGGAAGTTCAAGATCGTTGCTGATTGCATTAGGCGAGTTGGTTTAATTGGAATTTGGGGTGAGTGTGGATTTGAATTTGAACAATAGCCATGCGTTCAGGCAGATGGTCCTCTATATACTTGCATCTTTGGCTCTGGTCGTGTCCGAGTTTGCCCTGACACTCCGGTTTGCGGCCGGCCTCGCGAGCTCGACCGCTTTCGTCTGCTTGTTCGTCCTGCTGGCGGCTATCCTACTCGGGCTCTTTATCGTCATGTTCCGTCGGGTTGGCAAGCGGCGCGAAGCGGTTTTTGCACTCGTCGCAATTCCCGCTGTTACCGCCTTTGCGCTGTTCTTGTTGCCCGCGCATGCGCCCGATGAGGCTGCGCATATCGCGCAGACGGTTAACCTATTTGCGCGCGGAACATCTGGACATCTCGTGCCCAAGGCATTCTCCCTAACGAGCGCCGATTATCCCGGTACTTACGCTGCTGCATATGCTGCCGTGCACAGCCCCTCCGCTTGGGATGACGTGTATCTCTGTACGCGTAATCTGTCGAGTTATCTGCCCCATCTCTACCTTTTCCCGTATATCGTCATGGGGCTTGGTCAGCTGCTCAGCGCACCGGAGTATGTAACCCTATTGGCTGCTCGCGTTGTGAATGGCTTGATGTTTGCCGGCATCGGTTACTGGGTTGTCCGTACGCTTCCTTTCGGCAAGACTCCCGCCATCGTTTACCTGCTCAACCCCATCTTGCTTCAGCAAGCCTCCTCTCTTTCGGCCGACTCCCTGGTTATCGGCATTAATCTCGCTTTCTTAGCGTATTTCCTGAGATGCCTGAAATCGGGGTGCGAAAACAGGCAGCAGGTTTTCCTGCTCGGGGGCCTTACGCTTCTATCGATGCTCTCCAAATTCGCTTACGCCCCGCTTGTCCTGTTGTTTATATTGTTTCTGCGGCATAGGGTTTCGGGTAAGCGACTATATGTGCTGTACACTGGTATAGCGGGGGCGTGCATGGTGGCTGCAGTCTTCCTTATCACGTTTTATCACGGCTCTTTTATGCCCGAAGCGTTCGAGTTACTACGCACGCCGTTCGAGTTTGTCAAGATCTTCGTCAAATCCGTCTGGGTGATGGGCACGTTTTGGTTCGAGTCGTACGCTGGCTTCAACCTAGGAGCGCTCAACATCAATCCTTGGCGCATTGCCTGTTACCTCTATATGTTCGTGCAGGTCGCGGTGCTGTTCTACAACGACGATGCCGAAGAGCCATTCCTGGTCTTTTCGGACAAGCTGGTGATCGTCACCATCTCCCTCGTTGAGTTCACCCTCATTATGCTCACGATGCGTGGGTGGACCCTCACGGCGGATAACCGTTCCGACATTATTATGGGTGTACAAGGTCGCTATTATCTCCCCTTTGCGCTGCTGCCGATGCTCTGTCTGGTGAAACCAGCACACCCCTTATCGAAGGGTAGAGTGCTTTCGGTTGCTTCTGCTTGTATGGTCGTGGTGCTCGGCATTGACATTATGTGCGTTATAATGGCCTTTCTTCCGTATTCAGTCGCTTAGGAGCTGCCATGTCGCGCTTGTCTAACCTCATTGAGGGGTTATCCTATACAATTACCGAAGAGGGCTTCGTCAATGTCCTGCCGAAAGCCCGAAGGATTGTTGGTGGCAAGGTTCGGGAGCGACTCACCTGTTTGGATGCCACTCGTGAGAAACATGACAATTCCTATGTCGATGTCATGTTCATCAACGGATGTCACCCAAGCGTGCCCCATCCCATACGATACCGTGTCGAGCATCAAGCCGAGCAGCTCCGCGCTGCGGGAATGTCTGTCACAATCGTCGATGCATGGAACCTCAAGCGCGACCATCTTCGTCATGCGCGCACCTTTATTATCTTCCGGTGCCCGATTACCGATGAGATCGAGAGCTTCATTCGGGAGGCGCGGAAGCTTAACAAGCGCGTTATCTACGATATTGATGACCTGGTCATTGATACTGCGTATACCAATCAGATTCCGTATGTTAAGGCAATGTCCGCAGATGAGAAGGTTGGCTACGACGATGGTGTCGACCGTATGGGTGCTACGCTCCGTCTCTGCGACTGTGCCATAACCACCACGGAGGCCTTGGCGACGGAGCTCAAGAAGTTCGTTCCGCGCGTGTACATCAACCGCAACACCGCTTCGGAGCTCATGCTTTCGTACTCAGAAATTGCTCTTCGTCGCCGGGATGTGCTTCCCGGTCTGAAGCCCGATGCCGTTGCGCGCTCAGAGCGCAAGGCTTATCGCCGCGCGCTCGCGCGCCGTGTGGCGGTTGAAGCTACTGGGGAGGTGAGAATCGGGTTCTTCAGCGGTAGTATCACGCACAATGCCGACTTCGAGATGGTTCTCCCTGCCATCGTCAGGCTTATGGATAACTACCCCCAGGTGACTCTACTCTTGTTCGGCGAGCTTGATCCCGCGGGCGAGCTTGCCCGCTTCGGAGAGCGCATCGTAGTCAGGCCCTTCTGCGAGTGGCGTCGGCTCCCCAACTACATTGCGTCTTGCGACATCAACATCGCCCCGCTTGAGGATACCCTTTTCAACCGTGCAAAATCCGAGAATAAGTGGGTCGAGGCCGCTTTGGTCAAGGTGCCGACTGTTGCCAGCAGGGTCGGTGCATTCGAGGAGATGATCGAGGACGGCGTTACCGGCATCCTCTGTAAGAGCGTTGATGAATGGTACGATGCGCTCGAGCGTCTTGTTCTCTCCAAGGATGAGCGCTTCTGCATTGCGGAAGCCGCGTACAAGCATTGTAAGAGCGCATGCACCACTGTCGGTAACGCGGCCAATATTGCAGACATCATACGCCGGGAGCAGACCGAGAACGTAGTCTTCGTTATGCCGTCGCTCAAAACGAGCGGTGGTGTTCTTGTCATCATTCGCCATGCTGCAATGCTGCAGGACGCCGGCTACGATGTAATGTTCGCGAATACGGACGATGAGTATGAGTGGCTTGATCGCCTGGGTCATACCTTCCCTGTCCTCAACAGAGTTGTGCCATCTGGGATGATTGAGAAATGCCCCTTCCTTGCATCAATTGATGTTGGCGTTGCGACGCTTTGGGACACCTTAGACTTCTTAAAACGCTACCCGAGGATTCGCCGGCGCCTCTACCTTGTCCAGAACCATGAGACGGGCTTTCTGCCCGTAGGCAATCCGCTCCGTTCCGTCGCGAACTCCACCTATTTGGAGCCGTATGGTGTCGAATACCTTACCATCTCCGAGTGGTGCCGCCATTGGCTCAAGAATGCTTACGGGCAAGATTGCCGCTTCGCGCCGAATGGTATCGATGCCGCAGCTTTCCCGGTGATTGAGCGTGATTTCTCCTCTAGTAAAATTCGTATCCTTATCGAAGGGGATTGCAACTCCGAATATAAGAACGTCGATGAGAGTTTTCGCATCGTTGATAAACTCGATAAGAGTCGGTTCGAGATTTGGTATATGAATTACACGGGGGCAACGAAGCCTTTCTACCATATCGACAAGAACGTGGGCGCCGTGCCGCACGACCAGGTTGCCGATGTTTACCGCGCCTGTCATATTCTGCTTAAGACGAGTATCCTTGAGAGCTTCTCGTACCCTCCGCTCGAGATGATGGCGACGGGTGGTTTTGTGATTGCCTGTCCGAATGGCGGCAATGAAGAATACCTGGTGGACGCTGTCAACTGCCTGCTCTATCCTCAAGGCGACATCGATGCAGCCGCTATGGCAATTGAGCGCATTGTTTCCGATGCTGGGCTGCGCGCCGCCCTCGCCGAGGGCGGCAGAAAGACTGTAGCTGCGCGCGACTGGTCGGCGCTTGTCGAATCCGTTGTTGGCTTGTACCGCTGATGGTACCGTTGTATCGATCGCGTGCCGAATGTTGGTGTAACGGACCGCTTCCCGAGCTGTAGGAAGCAGGAAGCGGCCATCGCCCAGAATCTTCATTGCTGAAGTTATGATTCGTAGAAAGGCGATAACAGCATATGGACACAATACGCGATATGACGGCAGATGCGGTCCTGAGCCGCGATTCGACGACGGCATGGTCAACATGACCGAGAGCTAATCAGGGTGATGGTCGAGTCGCTCGTCAACGAAATCGTGGGCGCCTAGGCCGACGAGTCCTGCAAGGCCGTCAACTGGAGGAACGGCTACCGCGAGTGCGAGACCGGTCACCAGCATGGGCGTTATCAACCTCGGGATACCGAAGCTGCGCGCGGGGAGCTACTTCTCGGAGTATCCGATTGAGCGCCGTTCGCGTGTCGACCGCGCCGTGGTCGCCACGGTCTCGGAGATGGTCACCGACGGCGTCTCCACCAGGGCGTCGCCCAGTCCATGGTCATAGACCGCATGAGCGCGAGTCGATCGCCTGCGGAGTCTAGGGCTTGCTTCTGCGAAGGATGCGGCGTGCGCACTCTAGGAGTCTCCAGCCTTTGCTGTTGAGAACCGCGCTGAGTTCGTTTTCCAAGCGTTGGTGCTCCTTTACGAGGGCGAGGTACTTCGACATTTCGTTCTGGTAGAGGTTCCCCAATTCAAGTGACTTCTCATACCAGCGCTGGATATCTGCCTTGTAAAAGGAGGTTTCCTCGACATAGGTTCGCGCGATGAAGTCTAGTGTAGGCCACCGCCTGTGGAGCTCGTCATAATCCATGGGGGGGAGTTCTGCGATGTGTTCAAGGAACTGCTCGAGAAGGGCATCGCGATGGAAATGGGTCTCGGCGTATTTCTTGAGTGCGGGAGAGCTTGAAGCCGCAGTCTCGTATCCGTCGATGATGGCGGTTGGCAGATTACTCGGGTCGAGAGGAGGGGTGGGCAAATCCTTTGGGGCGAAGTTGCATTTGAAGGTGTAGTCGATATTTGCTGCGGTAACATAGCCCCATGCGACATTCTCGTCGTACAGAAACACGGGGATGCCCAGGGCGAGCGCGTTGAATGCCGTCTTCCCGATGGTGACGATCAAGTCGTACCGGGCGAGCAGCTCAGGGGTAATTGGGGTATAGGTGTGGTGCATTCCGAAGATGTCTGCAGAAATACCCAGCCTGGCGAGCTGACTGGGGAGTCGGTCGATTTCCGATGGTGTATGGTTCGATACGATTGCAACGTTTCTCAGCGATGCTGTCGGTTGCCTGACATACTCAAAGTATTCGCTCCCCGCCGAATTTGGATATAAGTATGATTGTGATGTATCGAACCCCAGCTCGGAGAGCTTGGTGCGTGCCAGTTCGCTTACGACTCCGGTTAGGGTAAGGTCGCGGTAGTACACGGGAGGTGCATCGATGGGCATCTTGTACCCCACGGCCTCGTAGTAAACATGGGTCGCTTCAATACGCTGCGTGAACAGGATGTAGTCAAGGAGTGGCCTTTGGCGGGCGATGATGAGATCTAAGTTCCGCGGGGCGCTGGAGATGGAATCGACATCGTAGATAGTGATCTCGGGAGGGAATATATCCTTCAGGGGAGAGGCTGCTTCAAGCGTGAAGACCGATGCTCTCCAGCCGCGCTGGAGGAAGGAGGTCGCCTGCTCTAACGTCGCGATTTCTGTCCCTGCGAGGTTCTTCATCGTAGCTGAGGTAAAGAGAACGCTTGGCATGTTGTCCCTTTCGCATGGCGATTTGAGCCGCCGGTCGAATCGGTGTTCAGTGTGCCTATTATAGCGACTTAGGTTCAGCGGCGAAGTGCGGCGGAGTCTCGAGTTGAGCTCCTGGTGGACGTTGGGCTTTATACGGTCTCGTGCCATCCATGAAGCTGCATCTTTTATGGGTGCTATGTTCAAGGTTGTACGGCGCTGCCTCGTCCTTCTTTTGTGCAGCTTCGCAGTCCGCGTGCCCTCTCGCGTATACTGATAGCAACTGTGAACGCCCAACTCTGGAGGTCCAACCTATGAAGGGCATCATCCTCGCCGGGGGGTCCGGCACGCGCTTGTACCCGCTCACGCTCGTCACCAGCAAGCAGCTGCTGCCGGTCTACGACAAGCCCATGATCTACTACCCGCTGTCCACCCTCATGCTGGCGGGCATCCGGGACATCCTGGTCATCTCCACCCCTGCCGACCTGCCCAACTTCCAGCGTCTGCTGGGCGACGGCTCCCGCTTCGGCGTGAACCTCTCCTACGCCGAGCAGCCCTCTCCGGACGGCCTGGCGCAGGCCTTCATCATCGGCGAGGAGTTCATCGCCGGCGAGCCCTGCGCGCTCGTTCTGGGCGACAACATCTTCTACGGCAACGGCCTGTCGCGCCACCTCAAGCGCGCCGTCGAGGCCGCCGAGCGCGAGGGCGGCGCCACCGTCTTCGGCTACCACGTGGACGACCCCGAGCGCTTCGGCGTCGTGGAGTTCGATAAGGATTTCAACGCCGTCTCCATCGAGGAGAAGCCCGCCCACCCCAAGAGCTCCTACGCCGTCACGGGCCTGTACTTCTACGACGGCCGCGTGACCGAGATGGCCAAGAAGGTGGAGCCGAGTGCCCGCGGCGAGCTGGAGATCACCACCCTCAACCAGATGTACCTGGACGACGGGTCACTCTCCGTGGTGACCCTCGGCCGCGGCTACGCCTGGCTGGACACCGGCACCATGGAGTCCCTCTACGAGGCCTCCGAGTTCGTGCGCTCGGTGGAGCGCGCCCAGGACCTGCCCGTGTCCGTGCCCGAGGAGATCGCCTGGGAGAACGGCTGGATCGACACGCCCGCCCTCGAGGCGGCCGCCGAGGCCTACGGCAAGTCCGTCTACGGCGGGCACCTGAAGCAGGTCGCCGCCGGCGCCATCAACTCCAGGAACATCGACTACTAGGAACACCAGGAATAGGGGAGTACCACCTTGTCCGAGAACTTCGAACCCAAGAACATCATCGTCACCGGCGGCTGCGGCTTCATCGGGTCCAACTTCGTGCACTACGTGGTGAACAACCACCCGGAGGTCCACGTCACGGTGCTCGACAAGCTGACCTACGCCGGCAACCGCGAGAACATCGCGGGCCTGCCCGCCGACCGCGTTGAGCTCGTGGTGGGCGATATCTGCGACAGCGCCCTGCTCGACGAGCTCGTGCCCGGCCACGACGCGATCGTGCACTACGCGGCCGAGAGCCACAACGACAACTCCATCGCCGACCCCACGCCGTTCCTGCGCACCAACGTGGAGGGCACGTTCGCCCTGCTGCAGGCCGCGCGCAAGTTCGGCGTGCGCTACCACCACATCTCCACCGACGAGGTCTACGGCGACCTCGCGCTGGACGACCCGGCGCGCTTCACCGAGGAGACCCCGTACCGCCCCAGCTCCCCCTACAGCTCCACCAAGGCGGCCTCCGACCACCTGGTGCGCGCCTGGCACCGCACCTTCGGCGTGAGGGCCACCATCTCCAACTGCTCCAATAACTACGGTCCCTACCAGCACGTGGAGAAGTTCATCCCGCGCCAGATCACCAACATCCTGGACGGCGCGCGCCCCAAGCTCTACGGCGACGGCCGCAACGTGCGCGACTGGATCCACACCGATGACCACTCGAGCGCCGTGTGGACCATCCTCACAAAGGGCGAGATGGGGGAGACCTACCTCATCGGAGCCGACGGCGAGAAGTCCAACATCGACGTGCTGCGCGCGATACTTACGCGCATGGGCAAGGCTGAGGACGATTTCGACTGGGTGCGCGACCGACCCGGCCACGACCGCCGCTACGCCATCGACTCCACCAAGCTCCGCCGCGAGCTGGGCTGGGAGCCCAGGCATACGGACTTTTCCGAGGGCCTGGACCAGACCATCGCCTGGTACACCGAGAACCGCGCCTGGTGGGAGCCCGTCAAGGCCGCTACCGAGGCCCGCTACAAGGCCCAGGGGCAGTAAGTTACCACTAATCGAGGGCGCCGTCGCGAACTGATCGCGACGGCGCCCGTG
>OIXV01001397.1_pt1 | contig 21365 bp, 19 predicted proteins | sample 1587771 | NCBI WGS metagenome assembly OIXV01 (sample SAMEA3888893, study PRJEB22519) | human gut metagenome | biome: human gut; feature: human-associated habitat; material: faeces | place: Denmark | collected 2010
CCCTCGGCCTTATAGGCCCAGAGCAAACCATCCCTTTGAGGGGTGGTTCATGATTCAGGCTCGAGATCTGCGTCGCATGTGGAACGCATTGGGCAGTCGTCGGCTTCCTACGGACGGCTCGTTCCCAGCAAACTGATGCTCGGTGTTTGAAAGGTGCTTTTCTGCATGAGATTGACGGTTATGAGCGTCTCGAGACGTGCTTGTAAAATATCGCGTCAACATTTTCATCCAGCTCAGTTCGCTGACCAGGTATTTGGTTAAAACCACTCGCGGCCCTATTCTTTACCGAGACACCTAGACGCTCATAACCGTCAATCTCGTGCAAAATGAGGCGTCCCCGTTGACCAAGCCCATTAGGCAACCTTTCATACGGGTACTCAAGACCCCAGGATAGTCATTGTGCTGCAGTCCCCGTAAATGGAAACAAGCTGAAGGGGGGACGAGGTTTCCAAGAGGACTAGAATGCCCAGGTTTCATTCTCGAAAAGCGAAAGCGAAGTCATCCAAAAGACAACTATTTTGCTCAGGAATGTCCATTCAGCAGATTTGTCGTGCCAGCCATCAACGGCGTCCGAAGTTTGTTATCTTGCAGCGCATGGAAGTGATCTTCAGTCATACAACAGCTTTGGATCTTCTCAGGATCTGGTCGTGCAACCATCCTCTGGCTTTGCGTGCCTTCCACGATCTGCGTTCGCGTGATGTGGGGCACCTTCCTTCTTCCCATTTGAAGGGCTTCAGCTCGCTTGCCCATGCTGCTGATACCGAGGCTGCTGTTCGTGCAGCCATCGAGAGTGCGAAAAGGCCCAGCCTGAAGCGAATGCTCGAAGAGCTATGGGACAACGCCACGGTCGAGCGCCCTCTCCATGTTCTCGCGCGGCCGAAAGAGGGGCGCCATCCTACGAAGCGCGTTCGCTTCCATCAGATTGCGGTGCCTCTGCCACGCGGAGCCTTTCTGGAGATTGCTCCAGGTATTGCCCTGTGCTCCCCGGAGCTCGTATTTGTTCAGATGGCCGAGTCCCTCTCTGCCGGTGAGCTTATTGCCTTGGGCTATGAGCTCTGCGGGTGCTACCCTTTGGATGCAGGACGGTCGAGTGCACTTGTGCGGACGCAGCTTGCAACGCCAGGGCGACTTGCTGCGTTCGCGAAGCGCGCCGAGCGCATTAAGGGGTCGAAGAAAGCGCGCTCCATCATTCCTTTCCTTTGCGCGAAATCAGCATCGGTGAAAGAGACTGAAATGGGCGCGCTGCTCCTTACGCCGATGCGCCGTGGCGGTTTGGGGCTGCCTCCCGCACTTGCTAACGAGCCCGTCGCTCTTTCAGATAAGGCAGTGCGCATCGCGCGGGGTGATCGGGTGGTCTGCGACTTTCTGTGGCCGCAGACGCGTGTCGCGGCGGAGTACGACGGTCTCGCCTTCCATGGTGAGCGACATCAGCAGGCGCGCGATTCTCGGCGCCGCGATGCCCTGCTTGCCGACGGCTTCGACGTCGTGACGGTCACGTCCTCGCAGATCGATAGCGTCTCCGAGTTCATCGAGATAGCCGATGCCCTTTCGCGCAAAACAAGAGGCAGAGCTCCTGCGCGCCCCGCTTCGTTTCTCGACCGCCACCTGCAGCTTCGTCATGAGCTGCGTGCGTTCCATCATCAGCACTTCCCGTTAGCCCCTCATTCGGAAAAGGGCGAGGCCTAGCTCGTATTCGCAGGTTGCGGTGCTAGCAAGCGTGCGAGCCTCTCGCTTCTAGGATGGCGATACTTCTCTGAGGTCTCCTTGCTTCCGAGGAAGCGATTTGGCGACCGGGCTGCGTGAAGTGGGCCGTGGTAGAATCTCTTGAAGGGCGTTTTGAACTGTAGTCCTGATTGGAGAATGAAAGCTGATGAGCCGCGCGCCGTTTCAAGTGCTTGTTTTCCTGCGAAGGCTTGATGCCAACGGCCCTGAATACCTGGTATTGAAGCGTGCCGATCTGTCAGTTTGGCAAGGCGTCGCCGGCGGCGGGGAGGGCGACGAATCACCCCGCGAGGCTGCAATTAGGGAGACGATGGAGGAGGTGGGAGCCAGCGCGACGAGGCTGATCGATCTTGAGTCTGTCGCCATGGTTCCCGTTCTCGATGTGGTGGGCTGCTATCGATGGGGCGATGATGTTCTGGAGATTCCGGAGTATGCATTCTGCGTTGATGTTGATGCCAACGTCGTCATTCGGCTTAGCGAAGAGCATGCGGAATACCGATGGTGCTCGGCGTGCGAGGCGTTCGATCTGCTGGAATGGGATTCGAACAGGAAGGCGCTTTGCGTGGCTGAGGCAAGGATGACCATTGAGGCTCCGGTCGGCGAACTGCCTGAAATTGCAGCAGATTGACGGTTACGAGCGTCGCTGGTTAAGGCCTGAGCCTATGCCTGTCTGTCTAGAGGCAACCGATCTGGGGTTTTGTCAGCGACGCCCCATGAAGCGTCTGGGGGTTCGCCCCCAGACGCTCATAACCGTCAATCTCATGCAGAAATCAAGGGGTTCCCTGACCTAGTGGGCCGTCAGCTATCTAGGTCGTTGCGATACACAGCGCAGACGAGGTATTCCACGTTGCCCTCGGGGCCGGTGATGGGGGATTCGGTTGCTCCGGTCACGGTGAAGCCCGCGGCCGTGAGGGCGACCTTCACCTCTTCCACGGTGCGCAGCCGCACGGCCGCATCGCGGACGACGCCGCGGTCGGTCTCATCGTGGGCCGATTCGAACTGCGGCTTCACCAGGCCGATGAAGATGGTGCCCGGGCGGCTGAAGCGGGGGAAGAGGGGTGCGAGCGTCGCCAGTCCGATGAAGGACACGTCGATGACGATGAGATCGAAGGGCGCGCCGAGTTCGGCGGGGCTGGCGTCTTTGATGTTGGTACGCTCGAAGACGGCCACCCGCGGATCCTGCCGAATCTTCCAGGCAAGCTGTCCGTAGTTCACATCGAGTGCCGCCACGCGCGCAGCGCCGGCCTGTAGCAGGCAGTCGGTGAAGCCGCCGGTGGACGAGCCGACGTCCAGGCAGTTCATGCCGGCGACGCTTTGTCCGAATGTGTCCAGCGCCCCCTGGAGCTTCTTGCCGCCGCGGGAGACGAATTGCTTGCGGCCGCGAATGAAGATGTCGGCCGTGGGCGCGACCTTTATCGCGGCGCTTGTGGCGTACATGTCATTTACCCGCACCTCGCGCGCCATGACGGCACGCAGCGCGGCATCGCGATCGAGGAACTCCCCTCGCTCTACCAACAGGTCGTCCAGGCGCATTTTTTTGGGCTTAGCATTCATAGCGAGCATTATACGCGAGAGGAGCGCGCAGGGCTCGCGTGTCGGCGATTGCCCTTGCTGCGGTGCAATCGCGATGGTGGGAGTGGGCTTCGGCGATAAGGGCGCAAGCCGCGCTGGGGGGAGCGCGAAATCGACGCATCTTTTAGCGCATCAGCAGCTCGCGGGTTGTGGAAGAGAGCTGATTCGCAAGAGCTTTACGGTCGATGCCCTTCAGTTGCGCGATGCCGGAAAGGGCGTTGTTCAGCTCGGCGCGCCAAACTTCGGCGGGTAGGTTGTCGTCCTTGCGGGCGGGCATGTCGGTCTCCAGGAGCAGCTGACCTAGGGGAATCTGCCGGGCGTATTCGCGTCCGCGCCGCGAGGCCAGCATGCGCGGCCCTACCGAGAAGAAGCAGCCGAGTTCGACGGCTCGATGCAAATCATCGGAAGTGCCCGAGAACCAGTGGAAGATCACGTGATGCAGCGCAAAGGCACCGGCTTGTTCGAGCGCATCGAGTGCTGCGGCGGCGGCATTGACGGCGTGGATGGAGATGAGCTTCGGCGCAGTGTCGGTGGTGCTGCGGACGGGAGCGCCACCTATGGGCGGGCTCGCCTGGAGGTTCGTGGTTGCGGTACGGGTTCGGCCTTGCCCGCTGGTTGCTGCTGCGCTTTCGGGGTCGATAGATGCTAAAGGTGATACAGGCTCGTTGCATGCGGCCAGAATGCAGGCGAAAGCGCTCGTCTGCAGGGCACGGCTCTCTTCCGTATCGCGCGGGCCGGCGAAGTCGAGCCCGATCTCCCCGATGAATCGGGTCGTGCGCGCAAGCTCGCAGAACCGGGCCAGCTCGGTTTCGCCCACGCGCCCGTCGGCAACCCACCAAGGGTGCGCGCCCAATCCGAGGGCGACATTCGACGCGTCGGCCAAGATGAGTTGCAGCTGTTCGTATTCCGCCGGTTCCACCGTGCACGAGAAAGCGCCGATGCCCGCCGCCGCGCCGTCTTTGGCCGTTGCACCGGGGGAGGGGGCAAATCCCAAATGGCAGTGCATATCGTAAAGTGTTTCCATGAGGGTAGAATACCAGCCCCCTTGCCGATTGTGAAGGATGTCGCGCTTTCGTTTGACGTCGTTGGCGCTTCCTCCGCGGCGCGACGGCGCAATCGAACGCGATCGGGGATCTGCCTCTGTACGCCATAGGGTGGTTTGTCGAGTATCGGGTTGCTGGTTAGGTATAATGCTTCGACAAGCGTCGATCGCAGAGAAGAGCAGAAGCCTATGTCTACTATCGCGAATATCATTTGGATTATCTTCGGCGGCCTGTTTACGGCCATTGCGTGGTGCTTGGCGGGAATTATTTTCTCCATCACCATCATCGGCATTCCGCTGGGGCGGCAGTGCTTCAAGATGGCCTCGCTGACGCTGGCGCCCTTCGGCAAGAGCATCGTTTACGGCGGAGGCGCTCCGTCGCTTATCGCCAACATCTTCTGGTTGATTTTGGCCGGGTTGCCCATGGCCTTTTCCTATGCGTGCCTAGGTGCGGTCTACTGCATCACCGTGATCGGCATCCCCGTCGGCCTGCAGTGCTTCAAGATGGCGAAGCTCTCTCTGCTGCCCTTCGGCGCGCAGGTGGTTTGAAGCTAAGCCGCTTCCGGGTTCTCGTTGGCGCCGAGGTCCTCGGGGACGGTTTGCTCCTCGAACTCCGTCTGCTGCACCTCTTCGGCCTGGGTGGGGTTCATCCAGTCGCCGTTGGCGGCAAAGGCTATGACGAGCCCGATGACGGCCACGATGGCGATGATAATCCAGATGAGGCCCGGGTGCTTGCGCGTGTTCGCTTTCGGGCCGCCGCGATCGACTTCGAATTCCTGCATGGCGGGAAACTCCGGATCGCTCGCAGAAGATTCCAGGACATCGGGCTCCTCGGCGGCCAAGGGGTCGCGCTCGGCAAAGGTCTCGTGGCGCGTGCGGCCCTCGCGGGCCTGCTCGTGCTCGTTGTGCTTGTGCTCGCTCATGGTGCGTCCTCTCTCATCGGATGTGTCGTTGGCCCCCTTGCGTTTCTCGTGCGCCCGGGCGTGCTCGCGTATCGCGTTTCTTCCATGGTAGGGCGCTTGGAGGCGAAGAGCGCCTTGGCGGGCCATGGGAAAGGAATTGTTGGGCAAATTGGTTCGCTTTCGTTGAAATTCCCCCTCGGGGGATGATGCCGCTGGCCGCTGCGGGATGATGCTGCAGCGGCGCGGCTGGCTATGGTGGGGGAGAAGAGGTTTCGCCCTGACGGGCGGAAAGCGTTTCGCGAGAAAGAGGAATTCCCCATGACTGAAACTTCCCTTGCGGCCCGGGATCGCCGGACGACAGCGGCGGCGGCCCGCGCCCTAGGTGCCGCGCTGCTCGTTTTGCTGCTGACCGTCGCTGCGGCAGCCGCCGTTTCTGCCCTGACTGGCTGCGCGGCCGAAGAGCCGACGGACGACGGGGATGCGGCAGGGGTCGCCGCCAGCGATGCCGATGACGCTATCGTCGTCGCATCGGCCTTATGCAGCGAGCCCTACGAGCAAGCTACCAGCACCAACCAGATCGGCTTCACCGTCGAGCTGCTTCGGCTCATCGGCGAAAAATCGGGTCGCGGGATCCAATTCACCAAAGCGGTCAACCATAAGGATGCCGAGCAGAACATCACGGCGGGGCTGCCGGAAGATGTGGCGGCCAAGGTTGCCGCGGGCGATGCCGGCCTCGGGGCTTCCTCCATCACGACGGCCGACGCCCTTGAAGGAGTTGTCTTCAGCGACCCTTACCTGCATGCCGATTTCTCGGTGCTGACGAAGATGGACACCGGCTACGACGACCTTGCCAGCATTCAAGGAGACGGCATCGTGGTGGCGGTGCAGGGCGATCCCGCCATTGCCGCCTGGGTGGCCGAGAATCTGCCTGCCGCCGAGGTCGTCACGTTCGACGCGGGCGTCGATGCCCTTATGGAGCTGAACTCCGAGCGCGCTCAGGCCGCCATTGTGGACGAGCCGCGCTACCTCCGCTACGTGCAGGTGAAGGAGCCGCATCTGCAGGCCGTGGAGACCATTGCGTCCGACAAGGACTATGCTTTCGTCGTCGTCGCAGGCAACGACGAGCTGTTGGCGACGGTGAACGAGGCCCTGGCGGCGCTTAGGGCTGACGGCTCATACGACGAGCTGTGCGAGAGCTGGTTCGGGGCTGCACCCGAGCGAGGCACGGCCACACGATCAGCAGGCGAGGCGGTGCAGGACTCGACCGGCGCCTAGCTGTCCCGAAAGCATCCCTTCGCCGGTTATTTTTCGGCAAGGCCGTGAAACCTTCGTGACCTATGGTTCCAGAAACGCACTGGCAAGCTAGAATAGTCGAGCCGCTCGATCGGGCGGCTCTTTTCATGCCTGCGACGGCAGTGTAGCTGCTGGCTTTCGCGGGATATCGCGCTCCGACGAACCGCCCGCGCGCTGCGAGCGGGCCGTGCGGGGCACCTGAAACGAGACGACGGCAAAGGACGAACCGTGCCCATCGACATCGACACCTTAAACGGCCCCCAGCGAGAGGCGGTCGTTACCACCCAAGGACCGCTTCTGGTGCTGGCCGGCGCCGGCTCCGGCAAGACGCGCGTGCTCACGTACCGCATCGCCAACATCCTGGAGCAGGACCTGGCAGCTCCGTGGGAGATTCTCGCCATCACCTTCACCAACAAGGCGGCCGCCGAGATGCGCGAGCGTTTGGCGCAGCTCGTGGGCACGCGCTCGCGAGGCATGTGGGTGTCCACCTTCCACTCCATGTGCGTGCGCATGCTGCGGGCCGACGCCGAGCGGCTGGGCTTCACGGAGAACTTCACCATTTACGACACGGACGATTTGAAGCGGCTGTACAAGGACATCATGGCCGAGCTGAACATCGACCCGAAGCGCTTTCCCGTGAACCAGCTGATGAACCGCATCTCCCAGGCGAAGAACGACCTCGTTACCCCCGGTAACTTCGATGCGCACGACCCGGTGGGGAAGGTGGCCGAGCGCGTGTACGAGCGGCTGCAGGAGCGCCTGCGCGCAGCCAACGCCTTCGACTTCGACGACCTTCTTTTGTACGGCTACCTGCTGCTGAAGAACCACGCGGACGTGCGCGAGGCCTATCAGGACCGCTTCCGCTACCTCATGGTGGACGAGTACCAGGACACCAACCGCGCCCAGTACGCCATCACCCAGCTGCTCGCCGCCAAGAACCGCAACATCATGGTGGTGGGCGACGACGACCAGTCCATCTACTCCTGGCGCGGCGCCGACTTGCGTAACATCTTGGAATTCGAAAGCGACTACCCCGAGGCCAAGGTGGTGAAGCTGGAGCAGAACTACCGCAGCGTGGGCAATATCCTCGCCGCCGCCAACGCTGTCATCGCCAACAACCAGCATCGCAAGGAGAAGCGCCTGTTCACGGACTCGGGCGACGGGGAGAAGATCTCGGTGTATCTGGCCACCGACGAGCGCGACGAGGGCCGCTGGATCGCCGGGGAGATCGACCGGCGCCGGGCCGAGGGCACTTCCTACAACAACATGGCCGTGTTCTACCGCACCAACGCCCAGTCGCGTATGCTCGAAGATATGCTGTTGCGCGCCGGCGTGCCCTACCGCATCGTCGGGGGCACGCGCTTCTTCGATCGCGCCGAGATCCGCGACGTGATGGCCTACCTCACGCTGGTGGTGAACCCGGCCGACGACATCGCGGCCAAGCGCGTCGTCAACGTGCCGCGCCGCGGTATCGGCAAGACCACCATCGAGCGCATCGACCAGTACGGCCGCGAGATGAACATGCCGTTTCTCACAGCGGCCGAGCTGGCGGTGGTCGATCCGGACATCCGCGCCTCCACCCGCAATGCCGTGGGGGAGTTCATCCAGGTCATCAAGGACGGCGCCACCTACGGGGGCGATCTGCGCAAGGTCGTGGAGATGATCATCGACAAGGCCGGCCTCATTCGCGCCCTGCAGGACGAGGGCACCGACGAGGCCCGCGGGCGCGTCGAGAATATCCAGGAGTTTCTGGGCGTTGTGGACGAGTTCGTGCAGACCCACGATGCGGAGGAGTCCGACTTCGCCGCGCCGACGGTGGGCGAGGACGAGTCCGCCGAGCCCGTGCGCGTACTGCGCGGCGACTCGCTGGCCGATTTCATCGAATGGGTGCGCCTGCGTACCGACTTGGACACGGTGACCGAGGACGGGCAGGCCGTCACCCTCATGACCGTGCACTCGTCCAAGGGCCTGGAATTCGACTGCGTCTGGGTGGCCGGTATGGAGGAGACCCTGTTCCCCCACATGAACTCCGTGGGCGACGCGGCGGCCGTGGAAGAAGAGCGGCGCCTCGCCTATGTGGCCATCACTCGCGCCCGCAAGCGCCTGTGCCTTACCTGCGCCCAGCAACGGCAGATTTTCGGCCAGACCCACGCGAACCCCGTCTCGCGCTTCATCGGCGAGATCCCCAGCGAGCTGCGTCAGACGAGCGGGCTGGGCTCGGCGGGCTTTTCCGGGACCGGTTGGGAGAAGCGCGGGAGCCGTCGGGGCATCGCCGGTTCGGGCACCGAGGCGGGGGAGGGCCGCGTGTTCGGGCGCTCGAGCGCCTCGGGGGCGCAGGGGCGCTCGTTCGCCGAGTACCGCGCGGCCACGGGTACGGGGCGTGCGGCCGGCAGCGTCGGCGGCGCATCCCGCGGCGGTTTGGGCTCGGGCTCGGGCCGCATTGGCGCGGGGGTGAACCCGAATGCGGGCAAGAAGGCCGCCGCGCAGGCGACGTTCGCTGCGGGAGATGCCGTCGACCACAAGACCTTCGGTCGCGGTACCGTGGTGAAGGTCGACGGCGACACCCTGCACGTCAAGTTCGCCAAGACCGGCCAGACTAAGAAGCTGCTGAAAGACTACGCCCCCATCGTGAAGATCGGGTAGGCGCCCTGCCAAGAAGACGGCGGCCCGGATCGCGTCGATCTGGGCCGCCGTGCTGGAAGCGTCTGTCGCGTTACCCTAGCACCCCGCGCAGAAGGCGCAGGCGGACGGGGCCTTGGCGATGCCGCCGAGGGCCGTCTCGCGCAGCTCGGGGGGAAGCCCCCGGCCCACTTCGTCCATGACGGCCACGGCCTCGTCGAAGCTGATGAGGTTCTGGACGCCGGAAAGGGCGATCTGGGCGCTGACGAAGGCGACGGAGGCCGCCGTGGCGTTGCGCTTCTGGCAGGGCACTTCCACAAGGCCGCCTACCGGGTCGCATACCAAGCCGAGCAGCGACATCATTACATTCGCGCCGGCGGCCAGGCAGAGGTCGGGGGCACCGCCGGCAAGCGCGACGGCCGCCGCAGCCGCCATGGCCGCGGCGCTTCCCACCTCGGCCTGGCAGCCGCCCTCGGCGCCGGACACGCTGGCGTTGCGGGCGATGAGGTAGCCCAGGCCCGCGGCGGTGAGGATGCCCTCGCGCAGCTCCTTGCCGGTGAAGCCGCGCTCGTCGCGCAAGGCGAGAAGCACGCCGGGGAGCACGCCGGCCGAGCCCGCGGTGGGGGTGGCCACGATGACGCCCATGCGTCCGTTGGTCTCCAGGGTCGCCAGGGCATACTGGGCCGCCCGGGCCGCCAGGGGATCCACCAGGCGGTGCTGAGGGTCGGTGTCTTCCAAAGCCGTCCGCAGCTTCGCTGCCTCGCCGCCGATGAGGCCGCCCACAGAGGGCTGCGGGTTGTCCAGAGGCTCGGTGGCGGCATTGTCCATCACTTCCAGAACGCGATCGAGATAAGCGTCGATGCCGGCCTCCGTGCCCTGCTTGGCGCACAGCGCTTCCTCGCGGGCGCGGAAGGCTTGGGCGATGGTGACGTGCTCGCGCTCGCACAGCGCCAGAAGCTCCTCGCCGGATGCGTAGTCCCAGCGGGCGAACCGCTCCTCGGCATCCTCGGGCACGGGCACCTCCTCGCCGTCGCCGGCGCAGGTGGCGGGTACGACGCGCGCGTTGATGATGTCCGGGTGGTCCATCAGAAGCTCGCGCACGCTCGCATCCACGGCGCTATCGGTCTCAAGGACGGTGTAGGCGTCGCCGCGCTTGGCCGTGCGGTGCAGGTTCGCGTTGGCGATGTTGATGCCGCAGTCGGCCAGCACGCCGGCGATGTGGGCGAGCACCCCGCGCTCATCGCGCTGGTGCACGACCACGCTCGTGCGTTCCCCGGTGATGTCCACGTCGATGCCGTTGATGCGCCGAATGACCGCCGCGCCGCCCCCGATGGAGACGCCCCGCATCTCCAGGGTGCGCCCCTCGCGGCTCTCGCAGCGGATGTCCACGGTGTTGGGGTGCGCCACCTCGGTGGTCGTGTCCCAGACGATGTCCACCTGCACGCCGGCTGCCTTCGCCAGGGCGAAGGCGTCGGCCACGCGCGGGTCGTCGGTCGCAAGCCCCAGGATGCCGGCCACCAGCGCCTTGTCGGTGCCGTGGCCGGATCCGGTGGCGGCGAAGGAGCCGTACAGGGTGAAGACGGCGCGTTCGGGCTGCTCGCCGAAGAGCTTCCGCGCCATGGAGGCGAGGGCCAAAGCCCCCGCCGTATGCGAGCTGGACGGTCCCACCATGATGGGGCCGATAATGTCCCTCAGACCATAGGTTTTCACAAGAGCTCCTTTCGCGTTTCCCATCCGCAGAGCAGTTCAGGGCTTCATTTCATCGAAGAAGCCTATCATAGCCCATCGCCTAACGGGCGCAGAGGCGCTATACTGCCTCAAAACCGTAAGTTGGTGAGAAAGGGGAACCTTCATGTCTTCCAAAATCCTCGTCGTGGGCCATCGCAACCCCGACAACGACTCCATCGCCGCAGCCGTGGGCTACGCGCATCTGAAGAATGCGCTGGCCGCCCGCGACGGCGAGGCCGACGCCGTCGAGTACGTGCCCGCCCGTCTGGGGCCGCTGCCGGTGGAAAGCGCCTGGATTCTGGAGCAGAACGACATCGCCGAGCCGGTGCTCATCGAAAACGTGAACCCTGTCGAGCGCGATGGCGAGGAGGTCAAGCAGAAGGTCATCCTCGTGGATCACAACGAGATCGGCCAGGCGGCCCCGGGTATCGAGAACGCCGATGTCGTCGAGATCATCGACCACCATCGCATCGCCGATGTTTCCACGGCCAACCCCATCCTCTTTTTGAACCTCCCCATCGGCTCCACGGCCACCATCGTCACGCTTCAGTTCCGCCAGACCGGCATCGAGCTGCCCGATTCCATCGCCCGCGTGCTCCTGTCGGCCATCCTCACCGACACGGTCATCATGAAGTCTCCCACCTGCACCCAGGTGGACGTCGACCAGGTGAACTTCCTCGCCGACAAGCTCGGCATCGACGCGGTGGAGTACGGCATGGACATCTTCCGCACCCGCGGCGGCGAGGACAAAATGCCCATCGCCAAGTTGGTCGAGGCCGATTCCAAGGAGTTCAAGGTCAACGACGACGTGACGGTGCTCATCGCCCAGCGCGAGACGGTAGACCTCCCGACCGTGATGGCCCGCGAGGCGGAGATTCGCGATCACATGAAGAAGCTCGTGGAAGACAACGGCTACGAGTTCGCCCTGCTGCTCGTCACTGACATTCTGGCCGAGGGCTCGCAGTTCATCGTGGAGGGCGATCCGGCCCGTGTGAACCGCGTCTTCGAGATCGAGTGCTGCGAGGGCGGCAACTGGATGCCCGGCGTCCTGTCCCGCAAGAAGCAGGTGGCGGCCCCCATTCTTGCCTCGTAATAATTCCTTGAGGAATTATTACGCGACGCTGCGGGTCCGACAGGCACCTGGCCTTGCCCCTTGTTTTTGCCACGGCGCGGCACGAAGGCCGCTTGGGCAAAAGGCGGGGCAAATCCAGGCACCTGTCGGACCCTCGCTGTTTTCCTTGGGCGCATCCCTGCGACAAAAAATTTAGGAATTTTGGAAAGAAGGACCCTTATGAACCCCGATCGCGTGCTTGAATCGTTTTTGGAAATGGTGGCCATCGAGAGCCCGTCATGGCACGAGGCTCCCATGGCAGCTTATTGTGCAGAAAAACTGGCGGAGATGGGATTCACGGTCACCTTCGACGCTTCTGCGGCGGAAACGGGGTCGGATACGGGCAACCTCATCGCGCATTTGCCCGGCACGGTGCCGGGGCGCATCGGGTTCTCGGCGCATCTGGACACGGTGAAGCCCTGCGCGGGCATCGAGGCGGTCATCGAGCAGCGCCATATCTGCGACGACGTCACCTGCCGCATGGCCGAGGTCGTCTGCTCGGCGGGGGAGACGATCCTCTCGGCCGATGACAAGGCCGGCATCGCCGCCATTTTCGAGGGGCTGCGCTCGGTGCTGGAGTCCGGCACGCCCCGGCCCGACATCACGGTGCTGCTCACCACCTGCGAGGAGCAGAGCCTGCTAGGGGCCGGTGCCCTGGCCGAGGGCGCGCTCGCGTGGCCGAAGGATCTGCCGGCGGCTACCCCGGAAGCCGAGCGCGACGGATGTTTCCCGCTGTTCGTGCTCGATGCGGACGGGGCGCCGGGCACCATCATCATGGGAGCGCCCTATCATTGGACGCTGCGCGCTCGCATTGAGGGCCGTGCCGCCCATGCCGGCGTGGAACCGGAGGAGGGCGTCTCCGCCATTCAGATCGCCGCAGCCGCCGTGGCCGCCATGCCGCTTGGGCGCATCGACGAGTGCACCACGGCCAACGTCGGCCGCATCGAGGGCGGCGTGGCCGTGAACATCGTGCCCGCCGTCGTGACGCTCATGGGGGAGTGCCGTTCGCTGTACGAGGATCGCGTGCTCGCCCAGCGCGACGCCATGACCCGCGCCTTGGAAGAAGCCGCCGCTCGCTTCGGCGGCCAGGTGGAAGTGGCCTGGGAGCTGGACTACCCGGCTGTCGTGCACGAGCCCGGCGACGCCATCGCCGCGCATTTGGAGGCCGCTGCGGCCACTTGCGGCCTTGAGTCCCGCCACGCCACCTCCGGCGGCGGGGCCGACGCGAACATCCTCGGCACGAAGGGCGCCGACGCCATCACCCTCGGCATCGGCATGACCAACTTCCATTCCGTCGACGAGTATATAGAGGTAGCCGACCTCCAGAACATGGCCCGCTACGTCGAGGCCATCATCGCCGAGTACGCGGGGTAGCTTCAGGAGCGATCCCGTGGGGGGGGGCGACCTTGGTCGCCCCCCTTGCACGGCCTTTTCCGGCAGGGAGAGCCTTGTCCCGGCACCTGCGGGGACAAGGCTCGGATTTTGGCAGATGCGGGTACCAAACCGCCTGTTTTGGCTGAACTGCGACAAGCCATCTACCAGGCATTATAGGAAGTTTTCCCAGATCAGAGCTTCGGGCGAAACTGGAGGTTAGGTACCCGTGGACTGCCAAAATCCGAGGTTTGGTATCGTCTAAGACAAGATCGCGTGAAAGGCTATGCTTCAGTTTCCGGTATGCGTAGGGATACGCGTCGGGCTCGCTCTTCGACGAGATCGCCAAAGACGCTGCGAGCAAACTCAAATTCGTTTTCGTGGCGACGCAAGAAGTTGCGCATGCGCAGGTAGTCGCGCACTTCTACGGCGTCTTCGCTCTCGTCCTCCATGACTTCTTGGGCGAAGGCGCGGGCGCGTTCGATGGAGTCGGCGTCGTCGGCTTCGAGTTCAGCCACATATTGCGTGCGTTCGCCTGCTGGCGCGTAGAACAGGAAAAGGTTGGCGAACTTCCCTTGAGGTCCCTCGGAGAGGCCTTGGGCGGCCTTCTGCTCCGCAGCGGCGCGATCGACGAGAATCTTGCCGTTGTCGCGGCGGCCGGGCAGCACGCCCGAGGCCACCATGGCATTCACGCGAAAACGACTCACGCCGAGTATCTCGCCAGCTTCGGCAGACGAGATGAGGTCGCTGTCCTCGTCGGCTATCCTTCCCACTTTCAGGCCAGCTGTTGAAATCGGTGGGGCCAGCTCCAGGCTGCGCTTCGCCTCCTCTAGGGTGGTGAGCTTTTTGAGGGGAAGGTGCGGATAATGGATCTCGAACCCTTCGGCGGTTTTCTCGATATAGCCGCCCGGCACGGGGCGGTCGTTGATGGACAGATCCCAGCGCGAGGGCTCGCCCTCGGCGCCGCAATACTCGGTCCAGGTTCTGACTTGGGTAGACATAGGGTTCCTCCTCGCGTTTACAGAGATTGGAATGGGTTTTCAAGGGGCGTCTTTGAAAAGGAGCGGCAAACAGGGTAGCTGCCTCCGAATTGCGCTTCGATGGCGGCGATCATCGACGTCTGCCCCATATCCTCGAGCATCTCGCGGGTGATCCAGCCATAGCCCAGAAGCTCGTCGGCCAATTCGGCACAATAGGCGCAGCGCTGGCATTGTCTGTTGCAAGTGGAGGTGCGTTTGAAGAAATTCGTCCTGCCAAGTGCCTTGTTGTCGATGTGCGCGCGGAATTCGATGCCGTAATAGCCGATGGAGCTGCACAGCAGATCGAAGAGGTTGCCGTCGTAGGACTCGTCCAAGTAGGCTTCGGTGCAGCGAAGCACTTTGCTCGGCATCATATCGCGGCCGACAATTTTGAAGAAGCTTGTGATGCCCTCGTAGCGGCGCATATCTTCGGGCCTGATCCAGTTCGATTTGAAAATCTGCCCGGCATCGCGGCCGATGATGTCGCCGCAAGCGAAAGAGAAGGCGTTGCCCTCGTCGCGCTCTTCGTGGGATTTATGGGAGATCAAGTTCATGTGGAACTTGCGGTAGGGGCATTTGTTCAAGCACCCCTCGTTTACCATGAGCTTGAGCTCTACGCCAAGTTTCTCGCGGATTTGCCGCAAGAGCTTCAGGTCGCGGTTGATGCTTGTGTCCACGGTCATAGTGGTGGCGCCTGCTAGCGCGAAGGCTTCGGCGCGGGAAAAGCAATCGATGTCAGCGAGGACTGAGGCGCTGATTTCAAGGTTCGGACAGGTTTGGCGCGCTTGTTCGATGAGGAAGGGATTGGCCAGTGTCACTGCCTCAATGCCGTGTTGCTCGTGCATATCGCGAATGAATCCGATTTGGCGATTGAGGGTCTCCTCGGCGTACCAATCCCCGCCATCGCACGTGGAATTCATCGTGATGTCGACGCGGATGCCCGCCTCGCGAATGACGCTGACCACTCCGACGAACTCGTCGAGGGTCGTCACGTTTCCAACGCGGCCCGAACCGGTGATGGCTTGCGGCGCATTCAGGTAGATCTCCCGAATAACGTTGCCGTTGCGTTTTTGAAGCGCGATCAGCTGCCGCAGCGTGGCGGCGTCTCCGTTGTAAGGAACGGAAAACTCGAGTTGAGCCACAGAGCCCCTCCTTCCTCTCTCGTTTAGAAAAAGGGCCCGCTTTTCAAGAGCGGGCCCGCTTGTGCTCATCGGCGCCAGGCCGGGTCTAGGCCTCGGTCGCGGCATCCCAGGGTTCGAGGGCGGCGGCATTGCGGCCGGCGATACGGCCAACGCACCAGTTCTCGGAGCCATTGCCGCCGGTGATGGCGTAAGTGTGGCCATTCATGTTGCCGAACGAGCCGGCGGAGTACAGGCGCGGAATCGGGTTGCCGCTCGGATCGACGATGTTGGCGTTCTCGTTGCGGCGAGCACCGCCGATGGTATTGCAGATGCCCGGGTACAGCGGAATGGCGTAGAACGGACCGGTCTCGACCTTTGCCAGCTGCTGGCGGCCGAAGTCCTCGTCAGCGCCCTTGTCGCACAGCTCGTTCCAGCGGGCAACGGAGGCCTTCAGCTTCTCAGCGTCCATCTTGTCGTCCCATTTGCTGGCGGCGATGTTGGCGGCCAGCTCGTCCAGGGTGGCGCCGGTGGTAATCCAGCCACGCTCGAGCTCCCATTTGTTGTCGGCAGACCATCCGGCCCAGCCACCGAGTTCGGGATCGAGACCCTCGGTCATGTAGCCGATGCCCATGCCACCGTTCTCGGTGGCCGCGCCGCCGACCATGCCGCCCCAGGAGCCGCCGTCGAAGGAGGTCTGATCGAAGATGTACCAAGAGGGAATACGGTCGAAATCGCAGATCTCCTCATCGAAATTGGCGTAGGGCTTCCAGCCACCATGGGGGCTGAAGATTTCCTCGTTACCCCAGCGTTCGCCTAGGCGAGATACTTTGATGTAATTGGGCGTGGGGCTCTGCACGGAAACGCCCCCGGGCACGATCTCCGGATCGTCGAACCAGGCGTCGTCGCCGCCACAGACCTGCTGCATGTGCCACAGGTCGGCACCCACCTTCTGGGCCATGGTGATGCCGTCGCCGGTGTTGTACTTCCAGCCGTAGAAGCCGCGCATCGGGTAGCACTTCAGATACTTGGCCTGCAGCTCCTCGTTGAATTCGAAGCCGCCAGTGCACAGGATGACGCCCTTGGAGGCCTTCACGGCCTTGGGGGTCTCGTCGGTTCCCATGAGGGTGTAGCAGCCGACGATCTCCTTGGTGACGGGGTTCTGGATGAGCTCCTCGTCGTGGCATTCGAACAGCACCTCGATGCCGCGGTCGGCGCGATGTTGGTCCATGGCCTCGAAGAAGCCCGCGCCGTAGCCGTCGCCGGAACCGACGTACATCTCCTCGTAGCCAGTGAAGATGTTGTACTCGGCACGGGGGCTATCGCCCAGGGTGTACTCGAGGCCGTACTCGTCGGCGTAGTCGGGGTTTTGCACGGCTTCCTCGGCCCAGGCCTGGCAGACCTCCATAGGTGTCTGCCCATGGAAGGCCTCGAAAGCAAACTGAGCGGCCGCGTCGGCATCGTGGGGGGCAGTCCACTGACCCATGTTGATAGACGAGGACCCGCCTCCGCGGAACGGCGATTTCTCCAGATAGAGCACTTGAGCGCCCTCGTCGAAGGCGGTGATGCCGGCCCACAGGCCCGCTCCGCCGTAGCCGATCACCAAAACGTCGGTCTCGTAGTCCCAGGTCTCGGGCATCCACTCGGGGGTGCTGCCAGTCTCAGAGAGCGCAGCGTCGTTGTTGGCGCACCCGGCCAGGGCGGCGGCGCCGGCAGCGCCGGCGGCAGCCAGGGCGGAGCCCTTCAAAAAAGAGCGGCGAGATACTTCCTCCATGTTTTCCTCCTTAATAAGGCTTGCTATGTCATCCGCCGGAGTGCGGATGATGCTGAGATGGGAATGGCCTCACTCGGGCCCCGTAGGGGGAGGGATTGACGGGGTCCGGGCGGAACCGGAGTCAATTAAATGCGCCGGGCCTTACTCGTGGCAGGTGTTGCACTCGTAGACGTCCATGTGGTGGCAGCCCTTGCATGCCTTCTTTGCCGTGTCCTCGATGGTGTCGTCGGAATGCATGCTGTGACAGCTGCCGCAGTCGATGGTCGTATGATCTTCGTTCTCGGGCAGGGCGTGGGGGTTCACTACCGTGCCGTTGGCGTCGGTGAGGATGGCGCAGGCTTCAGTCTTGGCGGCCAGGTCCTCCTGGCTGCCGTGGCAACCGCTGCTGAAGCAGGCGGTGGTATCGATGGTGGTCTTTTTCAGCCGTTTGGGCGTCTTGTCGCCGAACTGCACGCCATCGTGGGCGGTCGCCAGGCTGTCGATGTCGCTATGGCAGGTGGTGCACTCCTGCGTCGCATGGTTAGATGCGGGCATCGTCGCGTCGCCGAGCGAGTCGCCCTCGGTGCTGTGGCAGGTGGTGCAGTCGGCATCTGCGGAGAACGCGAAGTCCCCTGTCATTGCGGCGTTCTCGTCGGCTTCAGCCTGTGAGCCGCTGCCCGTTTCGCTGAGATCTGCCGTTTTCGGGGCGCAGCCGACAGTGCCCAGGGACATAAGTGCGATGACACCCGCGACAGCGGAGGCAAGAACGATCTTGCGCAGGGATACGTGAGCCATGCTCCTCTCCTTCCAAGTGGCTCCGGCGGCTCTCTCGTCGTCCCGCCGGATTGAATTCGATGGGCGGCATTGTGCGTCCTCGTCGCCGAAATGCCATCATCCAAAGCCGATGCTTCGCGGGAGGAGACAGATTATTTTGCTGCCAAGCCATCATCTGAAAAGGATGAAAGACCAGGTGGGATAAGGGATGACGAAGGACAGATTGTGGGTGGTTCTCGGCCTTGCCCTTGCTATACTGCCCTTGACCGCACATCGATACGGGAGGGTCGGCGATGGTAGGAATTACGAAGGACGATGGCGCGCTACCGTCTCGGGGGCTAGGAGGGGCTTCCGAGAAGAGCGGGCTTTTGATGGTTCTCGGGTATATTGGCGCCCAAACGTGGCTTCCCATTGTCGGCATGGTAGCCGATATGTATCGCGGGGGCGATCTGGCGCTGTCGGGGCTGAACCCCCTTCTCTTTTCTTATCTTGTTGTTTTGGGGACGACGGCGTGCGCAGCGTCTTTCGCGCGTTGGAGGGACGAATGGTCTCGAGGCGTCTTCGGGGCGTTTGCGGGCGCGTTGGCTGCCATCGCCGGCGCAGCGCTTCTGCTCGTTCCCGAACGGGGCGCCTCTGTGGCAGTTGCGGTTCTACGCGTCGTGTCCGGCGCGCTGCTCGGCTTGGGCGGCGGTTTGCTCACCATGGTATGGAGCGAACGCTTTGGACGGCTGGATGCTCCGGCGCGCTCCCGGGTTTCGTTTCTCGTCGTACTCGCTGCCTGCCTGCTGGCGGCCTTCGCTCAGTCCATAGGCATCCACTGGTTGCTGCTTGCAGTGGTCGCCGTGTTCTCGGCGGTGTCCAGCGCCTTGTTCATGGTGTCGGCGTCTCGCGGTGAGGCTCCTGCTAAAACCTCTTCGCCAGTGACGCATCTGCAGGGGGCTTTTGTTCGCATTATCGCGTCCTATGGCCTGTTCGGCCTTGTCTTCGCCCTGATGATCACGCAGTTTCTCATTGCGCGTCACGGTCACGCCCTGTCGTGGACGTGGCTTTTGAGCCTTTCGGGCGTCGTTATCTCCCTCGTGGTCGAGGTTGTGGCAAAGGCGCTGCTCAAACAGGGATTCAGCTGGCTGCTCCTTCTGCGCTTTGCGGCCATACCGATACTTGTGGCTTTTTACCCCTTCGATGCCGGAAGCGAGTTCTCCCTGCGCTTTGCCATGGGGGCCTCGGCGGTGGCTCTGTGGGAGTACCTTTCCTTGGTGGTGGGAGTCGCGGCGGAGGCGGCCGGGCAGATTCGCGTACCTTTTGCTATCGTGTGGGGTGTGGCTCTGGGCGCGCTTGCCCTGGGCGCGGCTTTGGGGTCGAGTTTGGCGCTTATGATGGAGAGCCTCGATCTCCAGGGCCACGTGAGCGTGACGGCCATCGCGGCCATGGTGCTTGCTGTTATCGCGTCGGATGTGGTGTTGACGCGCGGAAGTTTGGCGCGGGCCTACAAGAGGGCCGTAACTGCCGCAGGGGGCAAAGAGGCGGAGTCTGCTGACGGCGGTACGCCTTTCGATGAGCGGGTCGCGGCCGTGGCTGAGGTCTACGCGCTGACTGAGCGAGAGGCAGAGGTTCTGGGCATTCTGGCGCGCGGGCATGGGCTGGGTCGCGTTCAGGAGGTGCTTTTCATTGCCGAGGGAACCGCCATTACTCATCGTCGGCACATTTATCAGAAGCTCGATGTCCATTCCAAGGCCGAGCTCATCGATCTCGTCTCCGGCTTCGGAGATGATGGGATAGATGACGATTGAAGTCGGTTTAGATGACCGAGGGCGCTGGCCTTCATCGGTCGGGAGGGCCGACCAAGGTCGGCCCCTACGGGAAAAGCGCGTCAGTCCTCGTCGGCCTCTACGAGAAAGCGTGCCAGTCCTTGTCGGTCGGAAGTGCGTGGGGCTTCCTTGCCTGCACTTCCTGCGATTATGGACAAATTGTGCCGCTCGCCGGAGGGGATGGATACGCCCGGGTGCGTGGCGTTTGACACACAGCGGAAACCCTCGTAATATACCCCCTCGCGCCTCACAGAGGCGCTTGTTTTGTGCAGTGCAAGCCCGTGGAAAAAGGAAAGGAAAAGAGTCTTGCCTACAATTAACCAGCTGGTCCGCAAGGGCCGCAAGAAGACGGTCGACAAGTCGAAGACCCCGGCGCTCAAGGGCAACCCGCAGAAGCGCGGCGTGTGCACCCGCGTGTACACCACGACCCCCAAGAAGCCGAACTCCGCTCTTCGCAAGGTCTGCCGTGTGCGTCTCGTCAACGGTATGGAGGTCACGGCCTACATCCCCGGCGAGGGCCACAACCTCCAGGAGCACTCCATGGTGCTCATCCGCGGCGGCCGTGTAAGGGACCTTCCCGGTGTCCGTTACAAGGTCATCCGCGCGGCGCTCGACTGCGCTGCGGTGGACAACCGCAAGCAGGCCCGCAGCCGCTACGGCGCCAAGCGCCCGAAATAACGTTCGTTAAGTCGCGCGGGCCGGTAGAGTCTGGGTAAGGAGCCCCACCGACCTAATGGACGCCGAACCGGTGCCCCGAAGCGCGCAGAAGCAAAAGGAGTAACTACATGCCGCGTCGTGCAGCAGCAGTCCGCCGCGAAACGCAGCCGGACGCAAAGTTCAACAACCGTCTCGTCACGCAGCTCATCAACAAGGTTCTGCTTGACGGCAAGAAGTCCATCGCCGAGAACATCGTCTACGGCGCCTTCGACCTGGTTCAGGAGAAGACCGGCGAGGATCCGCTGACCGTGTTCAAGAAGGCCATGGACAACGTCCGCCCCACCCTCGAGTGCAAGCCGAAGCGCGTGGGCGGCGCCACTTACCAGGTGCCGATGGAAGTCAACTCCCGTCGTGCCACCACATTGGCGATCCGCTGGATCGTCGACTTCTCCCGCAAGCGCAAGGAGCACACCATGCGCGAGCGTCTCGCCAACGAGATCATCGACGCCTCCAACAACACGGGCGCCGCTGTGAAGAAGCGCGAGGACATGTACAAGATGGCCGAGGCTAACCGTGCGTTCTCGCACTATCGCTTCTAGGGCTGGTGAAGGTATATGGCTAAAATCGATCTGAAGGATACGCGCAACATCGGCATCATGGCCCACATCGATGCAGGCAAGACCACCACGACCGAGCGCATCCTCTACTACACGGGCAAGACTCATAAGATCGGCGAGGTGCACGACGGCGCTGCCACCATGGACTGGATGGTTCAGGAACAGGAACGCGGTATCACCATCACTTCTGCTGCCACCCCCTGCCTGTGGAATGGCTCCCAGAAGCAGTATGAAACCCATCGTATCAACATCATCGACA
>OIXV01001404.1_pt1 | contig 21284 bp, 14 predicted proteins | sample 1587771 | NCBI WGS metagenome assembly OIXV01 (sample SAMEA3888893, study PRJEB22519) | human gut metagenome | biome: human gut; feature: human-associated habitat; material: faeces | place: Denmark | collected 2010
TTTTTTGCGCATGCCGAGTTTGTGTCAAGTGCGCACAGACACAAATCTCGCGATTGAAAAATGTTATTTTTCAATCTTCTCCTCTGATGTCTCCTTATTCTTTTAGCTTTAGATTTATTTTTAAAGACATCTTTAAACGGGATTTCCTTTTCCGTTGTAATTCCGTTTCATGACATCTATACTATCACACTTCCCTTAAAAATCAAGTATAAATTTTCACAAAATATTCACTTTTTTACCTCTTTCTTGTATAAATATTCACATGTATGTATATTATTCGTCGATATACATTCTATATGTATATTTATGTGTATTACACCTCGAAGCGCTCCACAGGCATCCGGGTCAGGGCTTTTGACTCCGACATCATTTTACACAACCTTTACCCATTCCTAACCGGATCGTGATATCTTGTATTGCTCAAATGACTTATCATAAGTCTCGCAATGAGGCAGACAGAATATGGCTTCAGGCATTCACTATATTTCATTCATCAGCCCGGAACAGAATACTTCCGGCATCAAGGAGGAGAAACATTATGAAAAACAAACTGATCGCACTTCTTACAATGAGCGCACTGGCAGTTGGTACTCTGGCAGGCTGCGGCAATACTGCTGCAACAGATACTGCAGCAAGTGCAGCTGACACAGCAGCTGAACCCACCGTCGAGGCTGTCAGCACAGCAGCTGACGAGGCTGCTGACACAAGCGCAGACAGCGCAGATAAATATGCAGACCTTTCCGGTTCCGTCAGCATGTCCGGTTCCACCTCCATGGAAAAGCTGGCAAACGCAGTTGCAGAAAGCTTCATGGAAAAATATCCCAACGTGACCGTAACTGCTGAGTTCACCGGTTCTTCCGCAGGTATTGAAAGCGTCCTGGCAGGCAGCGTTGACATCGGTAACTCTTCCAGAAACTTAAAGGACGATGAAAAGAGCGCAGGCGCCGCAGAAAACATCGTTGCAATTGACGGTATCGCAGTAGTTGCAGATCCTGCAAACAAGGTAGAAGACCTCACAAAGGCTCAGCTGGTTTCCATCTACACCGGTGAAACAAAGAACTGGAGTGAGGTTGGCGGAGACGATCAGGCGATCGTTGTTGTTGGTCGTGAGGCAGGCTCCGGTACAAGAGGTGCGTTTGAAGAGCTGCTGGACATCGCAGATGCCTGCGTTTACGCAAACGAACTGGATTCCACCGGTGCCGTTATGGCAAAGGTTGCTTCCACCCCCGGTGCGATCGGTTATGTTTCTCTCGATGTTGTAGATGATTCCGTAAAAGCTTTGAAGCTCGATGGCGTAGACGCAACGGAAGAAAATATTAAAGCCGGCAACTACGCACTGTCCAGACCTTTCGTAATGGCAACCAAAGGTGAAATCTCCGAGCAGAAGACCGAAGTACAGGCACTGTTTGATTACCTCAGCTCCGATGAGGGCAAGGCTCTGATCAAATCCGTTGGCCTGATCACAGTTGACTGACAACATTTCTTTTCCAAAACACTCCCTGCTGGATGCAGGCCCGGCAATGTCGGACCTGCATTTTCCAGTATTCTGTGCACAACCGCATAGGGGATAACCTTTGATTAAAGGCAGCCTTCTGCAGGCTGCCTGGAAACGAGGATTTTTATGAATTCTATTATCGGCAATAAAAAAGCAAGATCCGCGATAGAACAAACTGCTGAGATCATTTTTACCATCTGCGCGTTTTTCGCTGTTCTTGCAGTCATTTCCATTACAGTTTATATGTTTTTAAATGGTACTCCCGCCCTTACAAAGGTGGGACTTACAGAGATCCTGTTCAGCACAGTATGGAAGCCAACCGCTGCAGATCCCAGTTACGGCATTTTATACGTCATTTTGACCTCCATCGTCGGCACAACCCTTGCGATCCTGCTGGGCGTTCCCATCGGCGTCCTGACTGCTGTTTTTCTTGCAGAAACAGCGCCCAAGCCCCTCTCTAAAATCGTCCGCCCCGCAATTGAGCTGCTCGCCGGTATCCCTTCCGTTATCTACGGTCTGCTCGGTATCCTGTTGCTGTGTCCTGCAATGTATAAACTCGAGCAGAAAATCTTTGCAGGCTCTGCGACCCATCAGTTTACCGGCGGTGCAAACCTCATTTCCGCCGTGCTTGTCCTTGCGATCATGATCTTGCCTACTGTTATCAACATCAGCGAATCCGCCCTCCGCAGCGTTCCTGCCAGTTTAAAGGCAGCCTCCCTGGGTCTGGGTGCTTCCAAAATCCAGACGATTTTTCGTGTAACGATCCCGGCAGCCAAATCCGGTATCGCAACCGCCATCGTCCTCGGTGTCGGCCGTGCGATCGGTGAAGCAATGGCAATCAGCCTTGTATCCGGAAGCAGTGTCAACGCCCCTCTGCCCTTTCACTCTGTCCGCTTCCTGACAACCGCCATCGTTGCTGAAATGGGCTATGCAGCAGATTTACACCGTCAGGTACTATTCACCATCGGCCTTGTCCTCTTCGTATTCATTATGATCATTAACATGACCCTGAACAAAATTCTGAAAGGAGAAAAAGAGTAATGAGCACAGAGCGTACGGCCCCCGGTTCCTCCAGTATTTTAAACAATAGAATGCTCTGCGAGCATTCTATTGTCATGAATAAAAAAATCCGGCCTTCCGATCTCATTCTCACCGTTCTGATCGATCTGGCTGCGGCATTTTCCATCCTTTTACTGATCGCGATTATGGGCTATGTCTTTTTCAGAGGTCTGCCCCAGATCAGCCTTTCCTTCCTGACCTCTGTTCCCAGCACCATCAAGGGAACCTTTGGTATCGCCGGAAATATCGTCAATACGCTTTACATCATTATCCTTACCCTGCTGATCGCAACTCCCATCGGTGTCGGCAGCGCAATCTACTTAAACGAATACGCAAAGCCCGGAAAAATCGTCCGGCTGATCGAATTTACGACAGAAACCCTTTCCGGTATTCCTTCTATCATTTTCGGTCTGTTTGGTATGGTATTTTTCGGAACCACCCTGGGACTTGGCTATTCCATCCTGACCGGTGCCCTGACCCTGACCCTGATGGTTCTTCCCCTGATCACGCGAAACACACAGGAAGCCTTAAAAACAGTTCCTGCGACCTACCGCAGCGGCGCACTCGGCATCGGCGCAACCAAATGGTACATGATCCGCACAATCCTGCTTCCCTCCGCAATGCCCGGCATTATCACCGGTATCATACTTGCGATCGGACGTATCGTCGGAGAATCTGCCGCCCTTTTATTCACCGCCGGAAGCGGCTATCTTCTGCCCAAGACCTTTGCAGGATTTTTCAAAAAAATCTTCGAATCCGGCGGAACCCTTACGATCCAGCTGTACTTGAGCATGTCCAAGGCACAATATGACGCAGCCTTCGGAATTGCCGCTGTCCTGCTGATCATCGTCCTTTTTATCAACCTTCTGACCAAAATACTCGCAAAGAAATTCGATGTTTCCAAACTCGATTAACCGGAGGATAACGCAGACGCAGCAGCGCCTGCAGAATGGAGAATTCATGAGCAATATCAAAATCAGCACGAAGAACCTCGATCTGTATTACGGCGAAAATCACGCCCTTAAAAACATCAATATGAATATCAAGGCCGGAGCGATCACCGCCTTTATCGGTCCCTCCGGCTGCGGTAAATCCACCTTTTTAAAAACCTTAAATCGTATGAATGACCTCGTGGACAATGTAAAGATCACCGGTGAGGTCAAAATTGACGGCGAGGACATCTACGATCCCCACGTAGATGTCACTCTGCTGCGTAAAAAAGCCGGTATGGTATTCCAGCAGCCCAATCCTTTTCCCATGAGCATTTACGACAATATCGCTTACGGTCCCAGGATCCACGGTATCAAAAACAAGGCTCAGCTGGACGAAATCGTTGAAACCAGTCTGAAAAACGCTGCGATCTTCGATGAAGTCAAGGATCGCCTGAAAAAATCTGCCCTCGGTCTTTCCGGCGGTCAGCAGCAGCGTCTCTGCATTGCCCGTGCCCTTGCTGTTTCACCGGAAATCCTGTTGATGGATGAACCCACCTCCGCCCTTGATCCAATCTCTACAATGAAAATCGAGGACCTGATGGCAGACCTGCGGGAAAAATACACGGTTGTCATTGTCACTCACAATATGCAGCAGGCTGCCCGTATTTCTGACGATCTCGCTTTTTTCCTAGTAGGAGAAATGGTGGAATTCGGCGATACGAAGCAGATCTTTTCCCATCCGCAGGATAAACGCACAGAGGATTATATCAGCGGACGGTTCGGCTGATCCTGACAGACCCTACCCGTTTTTCTCTTTCCCAGCATAGTAAACAGGCATTACATTGCGATTTTTCATTTTAAATGGAGGTATCTATGACAACAAGAAAATTATACAGTGAAGAGCTGGTACAGCTTTCCGAAAGCCTGGAGGAAATGGGAAACCTCGTTGAAGCTTCCCTGAAAAATTTATTTTTTTCCATCGAAAACAAAGATATGCAGCTGGCAGAGCGGATCGTGGCCGATGACCGCAATGTCAACAACCTGGAGCGCAGCATCGAAGCTCAGTGCCTGATGCTCATTACAACCCAGCAGCCCATCGCACAGGATCTGCGCACGGTTTCTTCTATTCTGAAGGTCGTTACGGATATCGAACGCATTGGAGACCACGCCTCTGATATCGCAGAGCTGATTCAGCAGATGGATCACAAGCAGCTGGAACGTTATTCCGGACATCTGCAGCCAATGATCGCAGCTTCCCGGGAGATGGTACACGAGGCAGTCAGCGCCTTTGTCGCCCGGGATCAGAAAAAAGCGAATGATGTCATCGCTTCCGATGATATCATCGACAAGCTTTTTGATAAGGTAAAGAATGATATCGTTATCCACATAAAAGAAGATCGTTCCGATGCGATAGAGAGCCTCGATGCCCTGATGCTGGCCAAATACCTCGAACGCATCGGAGATCATGCGGTCAATATCTGCGAATGGGAAATTTTCCGGGAAACCGGAACCATTCAGAATACAAAAGTATTCTGAAGCTCCATCCGGCTGTCAACAGCTATTTTCACAATTCCTTCGCAATTTTTCCTCATAATCCTCACACTTTTCCAACACATTCCTCACAAATCCTTTTTATACTGTTTCTCAGATAAAGAGAAAGACCAATGGTTCAGCATAAATCTTTGCGCTGAACCGTTTTTCCCGGCAGACTGATACCGATCAGGCAGCTCGCCGGCAGAATAAGAAAAGGAGTGACAGTTATGTACGAAAATGAAAACCAGAGCTTCGACAACAGAGAGCAGGATTATCATTATACCAATACCCCGGAACAGCAGGCACCGACTCGTCCCCGCAAAAAAAATACGAGTGCAGCACGCATTGCCAAAAAAGCCGGTGCAATTGCACTGAGCGCTGTTTTGTTTGGCGGCGTTGCATCCGGTACCTTTCTGGGTGTCAACTACGCGGCAGGCTATCGGAACAATGCTTCAACAGCTGCATCCTCGGAAAGTGCTTCCGCTTCTTCCCAGACAACAAGCTCTTCCAGCAGCCTGTTAAAGGCTACCACACCGGTCAGCACAGGCAGCACAGCATCCTCCGGAAGTCTGGACGTCTCCAGCGTTGCGGAATCCGTTATGCCTTCTATCGTATCCATCACAAATAAATCTGTACAGGAGGTACAGAACTATTTCAGCATGTTCGGCTACAGCGGTCAGGCTCAGGAGGTAGAGAGCACCAGCGTTGGTTCCGGTATTATCATTGGGAAAAACGATACGGAGCTGCTGATTGTCACCAATAATCACGTTGTGGAAGGCGCGGATACCCTTTCTGCAAGCTTCATTGACAACTCCGTTTATGAAGCAACTATCAAGGGTACAGATTCCGACAACGACCTGGCAGTCATCGCCGTTCCGCTTTCCAGCATTTCCGATGATACAATGTCTCAGATCGCAGTGGCTGCAGTGGGCGATTCCGATTCCTTAAAGGTCGGTGAACAGGTTGTTGCCATCGGCAACGCACTCGGCTATGGTCAGTCCGTTACAACCGGCATTGTCAGCGCCACAGACCGTACCCTTTCCTCTTCGGATTCCAGTGACAGCAATGCTCTCATTTCCAGCACTGTTACCACAAAAGAGACACCTACCTACATCCAGACAGATGCGGCCATCAACCCCGGCAACAGCGGCGGCGCACTGGTCAATATGAAGGGTGAGGTTATTGGTATCAACTCTGCAAAGCTTGCCAGCACAGAGGTGGAAGGCATGGGCTATGCAATCCCCATCACCAGAGTATCCAGCATCATCGAAGAGCTGATGAATGAGACGACCAGAACCAAGGTTGCTGACAGCCAGAAATCCAGCATCGGTATCGCAGGCATCACCGTAGATTCCAACATCAACGCAGCCTATGGCATCCCCGCAGGTGTTTATGTAGCAAGCGTTACTCCGGGCAGCGGTGCAGAAGCAGCCGGCATCCGCAAGGGTGACGTCATCACAAAATTCGATGGTAAGACCGTCAGCACCATTCAGGAGCTGAAAGAAAAGCTGCAGTACTACGCAGCCGGAGAAGCGGTTTCTATTACGGTACAGTCTCCCGGCGAGGGCGGCATTTATACAGAAAAGGAGCTGACCATCACCCTTTCCTCCGCACAGAGCTCTGAAGAAAGCCAGTCTACTGACAACACACAGGCCGCTCCTGAAAAAGGAAACGGAACGCACAAAGCGATGGGATATCAGAACTGAAGCTGACAATAGCTTATCTGAAAAAGCCGATCGGCATGGAAGAAAATTCTTCTGTGCCGACCGGCTTTTTATGTTCGTTACAGCTCACTCGTAGCTTTTACTTACTCTTCCTCTTCTTTCTCCGGCAGGATCTTGCTGACCAGTGCAGATTCCACTCTCTGATCCTCCATTTTTTCCACATGAATATTCAGTCCGTTGACCTGCACATCAAACTGGCTGCCGTCCGCAGGAATGATCCGCAAGCAGCTGAAGATCATGCCGCCCAGCGTGTCATAATCGATATCCTCCGGCAGATCCAGATCCAGTGCTTCCGCAATGTCCTCAACATATGCGCCGCCTGAGATCCTCCACAAATTGTCCTCCAGCTGAACGATTTCCGGCGGCTCCTCGGAATCGAACTCATCGTAAATATTTCCGACGATCTCCTCCAGAAGATCCTCCATTGTAATAACCCCCGCCGTCTGTCCGTATTCGTCGATAACGATGGCCATATGGATTTTTCCTTTTTGCATATCCCGGAACAGGTCATCTGCATGAATCGTATCCGGTACAAAATAAGGCTCTCGCAAAAGCTCCTTTAACCCTGACGGGCTGTCATTTTTACGATCCAGGAGATAATCCCTGGCATTCAGAATACCTATAATATCGTTAATATCTTCATCGTAAACCGGATATCTGGATAAACCGCTTTCCCGGATCGTCGAAATGATGTCCTCGTCCGCCTCATCCAGCGAAAAACAGACCATATCTGCTTCTCTCGTCATCGCATCCCGAACCGAAATGTCGTCAAACCGGAACACGTTTTGAATCCACTCCTGCTCATCGTGGTCTATCGTTCCTTTTTCCCCGCCAAGGTCAACCAGCCGCCGGATCTCTTCCTCCGTAACGCTGCGTTCTACGGATTCCGTTTTAAAGTGAAGCAGCTTTAAGATCAGCTTTGCTGACCTCGACAACAGCCATACCGCCGGATGCAGTACCACCGTCAGCACACCGACTACACTGCAGGTCATTCTTTCTGCAGCTTCAGGCCGCTGCATCGCGATCCGACGCGGCACCAGCTCGCCAAACAGCAATGCAAAGTACGAAAGCACAACTGTCACCAGCACAACTGCCAGCACATGACAAACAGAAAGGCTTATGCCGCTTGTTCCCAACCGTTCATATAACCATGCCATCAATTTGCCTGCAAATCCGTCCGCCGCAGCTGCACTGGCCAGAAATCCTGCCAGTGTAATCCCGACCTGAATCGTAGATAGAAAAATATTCGGCTCCTCTGCAAACTTCAGCAGCCGCTGTGCTTTCCGATCGCCGTCCTCTGCCAGCTCCCGCAGCCTGTTTTTATTCAGCGATACAACGGAAACCTCGGACGCCGCCAAAAAGGCATTGACCAGAATCAGAATGATCAGTAACAAAAGTAGTTTTACCATGAATTTAAAATCTCTCCTTTTTCTACGACAAAGAGACATAACCCATTGGGAACTCCCAACAGGCTATGCCTCCTATAGCTTTCTCCAACAGAGCACAGACTCTGTCCATTTTGTATTGTGATTGGAATTCAGAAAATTCGTTTCCCCGTCAGGGTCCGCGTTATCCATGAAATTCGGTTCCTTCCCTGTCTGAAATAAATCCTGTGCGAAGCGAACTTTATACAAAGCCGTTTTCTCTGCTTTATTTCAAGCAATCCGCTTTTGACATGTTTACTTTACCCATTATACAGAATAAGGAAAGGAGCTGTCAAGATTTTATTCTATCCCCTTCACTTCGTAGCCGGCATCTACGATTGCTGCAGTCAACGCTTCATCGGTTGCTGAGCCTTCTACAACTGCCTGCTTATCCTCCAGGCTTACGGTTACAGCGGTCACGCCCGCTACGCCCTCCAGCGCTTTTGTTGCTGCCTTTACGCAGTGCTGACACATCATGCCTTCGATTTTGATTGTTTTTTTCATGGTAGTCTCTCCTTTTGATTCATCATTTTGGGCTATTCTATCCGCAATTTCCGCGGCTGCCGTGCTTTGCTCCATCATACCGCCATTTCCGGTTGTCTGCAAATTTGCAGTACCGCTCTCCTGCTTCCACTTCGGCGTAAAGAACCGGAGGCGGAGCGCATTCGATACGACGGATACAGAAGAGAAGCTCATCGCCGCCGCACCGATCATCGGGTTTAATAAAATATGGAATGCCGGATACAGCACGCCTGCTGCCACCGGAATGCCGATCGCATTGTAGAAAAATGCCCAGAACAGGTTCTGCTTGATGTTGCGTATCACCGCACGGCTTAAGCTTACCGCAGATGCTGCGTCCATCAGATCGCTCTTCATCAGTACGATATCCGCTGATTCGATCGCCACATCTGTTCCTGCGCCGATCGCAATTCCGACATCCGCCCTCGCCAGTGCCGGCGCGTCGTTGATACCGTCTCCCACCATCGCAACCTTATGTCCCTGCTCCTGCAGCTGCCGAACCTTTTCCTCTTTATCCTGCGGAAGCACGTCCGCAATAACCGTCTTGATGCCAATCTGTTTTTTGATTGCCTCTGCCGTTCTTGCATTGTCGCCGGTCAGCATAATGACGTCCATTCCCATCTCCTGCAGTCTGGCGATTGCCTCCCTGCTGGTGGGTTTTACAACGTCCGCAGCAGCAATCACGCCGAGGAACTTTCCTCCCTGTGCAAAATACAACGGTGTCTTGCCTTCATCCGCCAGTTTTTCCTGCAATCCTGCCGCTACGGAAATGTCGATCCGGTTGGTTTCCATCAGTTTTCGGTTTCCCGCAAGGCATCGTACCTTGCCGATCGTTCCCGCGATGCCCTGTCCCGGGATCATCTCATAATCTGAAACCTCCTGGAACGCTGCTGAGCATGCTTCCGCTTTTTTGACAATCGCCTCTGCAAGCGGATGGCTGGACATTTTTTCCAGAGAAAAGGCCAGCCGCAAAAGCTCTGTATACGCCTGCGTGTTTTCACCTGCTGCTTTTCCGTCTGCTTCCAGCGCGATCACGTCTGTCACAACCGGCTTGCCCTGGGTTACCGTGCCGGTTTTATCCAGAACAACCGTATCGATGCTATGTGTAATCTCCAACGCTTCCGCAGATTTGATTAAAATACCCTTCGCCGCACCCCGTCCGGTTCCCACCATGATCGCCGTAGGCGTTGCCAGTCCGAGGGCACACGGACAGGAAATTACCAGCACAGAAATCGCAACAGAAAGTGCAAACTCAAAGCTCTGACCGGCAAGCAGCCAAAGGATTGCCGCCAACAGCGCTATTGTAATGACAACCGGCACAAACACACTGCTGACCCTGTCCGCCAGCTTTGCAATCGGCGCTTTGGAGGATGTCGCATCATCTACCAGCTGAATGATCTTTGACAGTGTCGTATGTTCTCCAACCGCAGTTGCTTCCATCTGAAAATATCCGGTTCGGTTGATCGTACCTCCTGTCACAGGATCTCCGGCCTGCTTGTCCACCGGAAGACTTTCGCCGGTGATCGCAGATTCATCCACAGAAGCAAAGCCTTCTGTAATTTTTCCATCCACCGGAACCGTATCACCATCCCGGACAACCAGAATATCTCCATTCTGTACATCGTCTACGGAAATTTCTTCTTCCTGTCCATTCCTTAATACCTTCGCGGTCTTCGGTGCCAAATCCATCAGCTTCGTGATCGCCTCGGACGTCTTGGATTTTGCCCGGGCCTCCATGAATTTTCCCAGAGTGATCAGTGTCAGAATCATCGCCGAGGATTCAAAATACAAATTCATGCCAAAGGTCTCGACCATATCCATATCTTCGATGGAAAAGCCCCAGGCGATTTTGTAAATCGCATAGATGCCATACACAAACGCCGCGCCGGAGCCCAATGCGATCAACGAATCCATATTCGGAGAGCGATGCCACAGATTTTTCAATCCGTTTTTAAAATAATGTCCGCCTGCAATCAAAACCGGCAGCACCAGCAAAAACTGGGTAAATGCAAAAATCATATGATTTCTTGCTCCCAGCAGCCACGGCGGCAGCGGCCAGCCAGCCATATGTCCCATCGAAATGTAAAACAGCGGGATCGTAAAGACTAACGAAACGATCAGTCTCTGTTTCATCTGCTTTGCTGCCGCCGCAGCCGCATCTGTTGCACCGTTTTTTCCTCTGCCTGATGCTCCTGTCGTTTTGCTGCCCTGTGTCTGGTGAAGCGAAGCGCCATAGCCGATGTCTTCTACCTGATGAATAATTTTTCCGGAATCCAGTTCGGCTTCATCATAGGAAACCGTCATGCTGTTTTTCAGCAGATTGACGCTGCATTGCTGCATGCCCTCCATTCCGGAAATTCCTTTTTCAATTCGCGCTGAGCATGCCGCACATGACATGCCGGTAATATCATAGGTTTCTTTTTTCATATATCTCCATTCTGCAGCCGTCCTGTATAGTCTTTCCTGCTTTACAGCTTTTAAAGGCTGCCCTTAAAGAACTCATCTTGTCTTTTTTTCTATCCTCTGCTACCATTATAACAATTAGGATAGAAAAATAAAGAATGCACTATTTTGTAATATACTACCCAAAAGGATAGTGTTCACCTCACAACAATAGAATGTACGCTCTGCGAGCATTCTATTATCATGAATAAGAATGGAGAAATCGCTATGGCTTCAAAAGAAAATCCCTCGGTCAATAAAAATTGCCCCGTTTCCGCTACAATCCGCTTAATCGGCGGCAAATATAAAGCGCTGCTGCTCTGGCACCTGACCGGTCAGACGCTGCGCTTCAACCAGCTGCACCGTCTCGTCCCCGAAGCGACGCCTAAAATGCTGACCCAGCAGCTCCGAGAACTGGAAGAAGACGGTCTGATTTCCCGCACAGTTTATCCTGTCGTTCCGCCCCGCGTCGATTACTCGCTGACGGCGCTCGGTGAAAGCCTTTTCCCGATTCTCGAAGCGATGTATCGTTGGGGCAGCGCCCTGATGCAGGACGAAGGGCTTACGCCGGCATGTACGATGACCGACAGCCATGCTATGGCTGCATCCTCTACAGCTTCTGCACCAAATGCCGTGTTGCAGAACACTCCGTCCGCGGCATGCTGCGAAAGCGACAACGTTTTGTCCCGCCGCAGCACGACAAAAAAAGAACAGGAGAGCTGTCCCTCCTGTTCCTGTCATGCACGTTTAAAATCCTGAGCTACACCTTGGCATGCCGGACAATTCCAATCCCGATGGGATACGGTCCGGTATGCACTCCAATTGTTGCACCGATCTGATAAATGCCGATTTCTTCAATTCCAAGCCGTTCCCGGATCAGGTCCTTCAACATCTCCCGGAAGCCGACAGCCTCTTCATAGTCATAGCCATAGCCGATACAAAAGCTGTATTCTCCCGGCTTTGCCTGTACCTCATCCAGGTATTTTTCCGTCATCTCCACAACCTTCTGCATCGATTTCTGACGGCTTCTGGTAATGCCGGAATTGAAAATTTCTCCCTCTTTCAGTGTGATGAGAGGTTTGATTTTCAACGCACTGGCCGCAATTCCTGCAAGCTTTCCAATGCGTCCGCCATGCTTTAAGTAATCGATGCTGCCGATCGTAAAAAAGATCCTGCCGCTCTCCCGGATCGAAAGCAGAGCTTCTGTAATCTGCTCATATTCCAGTCCGAGATCCCGCAGTCTGCACGCTTCCAGCACAAACAGTCCCTGCAGTACCGTATCAAATGTCGAATCAATGACCGCAATCTTTGCCTCCGGATACTCTTCCAGGATCATATCCTTTGCTGTAGTTGCCGACTGCAAAGAGCCACTGAACTTCGCTGTGATGCAAATGCAGATCACCGGAATATTTTCTTTTACAGATTTTTCAAACACCTCATAAAAATCCTGTACAGACGGCATGGATGTCTTCGGGAACACATCCGGATGATCCACCATCTGCTGATAAAAATCGCGTACTGTGATCTCTTCTATTTCTTTATAATAGTGTTCCCCGTCAAACGAAACATAAAAGGGAACAACCTCAATATCCTTTTCTTTGGATAGCTCCGGCGATAAATCCTGAGAACCGTCACTGATGATCTGTACCTTTTTCTGCATAAGTGCCTCACACAACATATAGTTTTGAAAACTACTTTTTGTAACTGTATGATTATATCACACTCTTCAGGAAAGATACAAGTCATTTTCAGTGGTTGCTTCCTCTTTTCATGGCAGATGGTGTTGCTGCGCCACGCGTACCATTTTCAAAACCAAAACTTTACTTTAATATTTCTTCCATCTCATATTTCTTTGTCATCGCTTCCATCACCTCTTTTTCCGACAAACGGACAATAAATTCTGCATCTCCACCTGCCGCCATCCTGGAAATCAGCTCCAGCAAACTCGCTCTTCCCTCATTTCTACACTCCTCTGCCCAGTCTTCCATAGCCTTACACATATCATATTCCTCGCTTTCTTCCTTTAAATATTTCGTTTTCTTTTCCAATAAATCTTCCCTGTTTAACATAATACAGATCATATCGTATGCGGACGCGTCCATCCGACTGATCCGTTCTTCATTGTCTTTGCAATATTTCCGAAGCTCTTCCTTGTTTTTCTGTCGTTTCATCAGTCCGATCAGTTCCCGCAGATTTGTATGGAAATACTCTTCCTGCAGGTCTTTTAAACAAAATACATGGATCGGGTAATCTGTGATCAGGCTCTTTAGCTTTTCATCAATCCCCTGCAGCTTGAGCATATCACTTAGCCTCTTTGGCGCATTCCACTCCTCCTCTCCATGGTAAATCACAAGCGTAACGACCGGAATCAACCGATCCGTCCGCCTTAGGCGGCTTAAATATTCTGTGCTGTCTGTCAGCATCCCGCTGTTCTCCTCGTACAGTTTCTTTAGTTGCCTGCTGTATTCCTCCGTGTCGTATTCCATACACCGAAACGGCATCGCAAGGTGCAGATTGTTCTGTGCTTCCGCTGCCAACAGCACCATCATTTTCCGGTTCGAAAACATTTTAATAGCGTCCCGCTCCCGGTGTTTTCTCAGTCCATTTCTGCCGTAGTTCGTCAATATCCTCGAATAGTTTTTCTGCACTTCGCTCAACTGCCCCGGCAAGATCACCTCCTCCCCTTCATACAGGCACCCATTGTACAAGTCTGCCAAAATTTCATCCCGGTTTAAATACCCCACAAACGCGTCATTTTGTCTTCCCATCCACGCTCCTCTTCTCTCTTTCCAGCAGAAATCTATCACACCTGAAAATTTACGATACCCGACACATTTAAGAAATTGTAACCACTTCCACACAACCTACCCGCAGTATTCCGTCAAAGTATCTTTTTCAAATGATTCCTCTCCGCTGCGCATTATTCTCTTGTCCCAAACAAATTGAATTCCGGCAGTCCTGCCGTCATGAAGCGCACAGCCCATCTATGCTGTACCCCTGGAAAAATGGAAACGCTGCAGCCGCTATAAGCCCGTTTCGCATTTTTAATATGAATATAGTGATGATAGAATAGATTCAAAGCGCTCTGCCTTGACAACTTCATTATAACAGCTTTTTTCATTCTGACAAGTCGTGAAAATACGGCAGCAAAAAATCGCCACAGCCCAGTAAATACAAGGGCTGCAGCGATTTTATTTTTACTCAACTGTCAAAGATTGGATTATAGCACAACCTTCAGGAAAGATACAAGTCATTTTCCGTACTCTTCTTGGCCCTCGCCAATCTTATTGACCTGTTCCAGCAGCTCTGCCAGCTGTTTTCTGCTGTAGCGTCCCTCTGTAAAGGTTACAAGGGTTTTCAACGGGAAGTCGCAGATCACACGGAATGCGAAATCCTCCGCATTTTCTCCCATCTCGAAATCAATACCGGATTCCCGTTTAAAATAATCCATCCTTTCCTCTGCGATCGGTCTGGTCGGCAAATATGCATACAACTCACCGAAGGTTGTATTGGCATGGAAATGCTTGCGAATTTTCGCTGTCGAAGTCACCGTAACGGTCTTTTTCAGGCGGATGTCCCGACTCGATGCACCGACCAAAACTTCAAACTGCCCGCTCTGTACCAGAAAATCCTTCTGCTCCACATCGTAGTAGGCAAAACTTCTTTTATTCAGCACAAACTCTGCAGTTTTGGTTTCTCCCGGCTCCAGAGAAAGCTTTACAAAGCCTTTCAGCTCCTTTTCCGGACGGATGATTTCATTCTGGCAGTCGTGAACATAAAGCTGTACGGTCTCTTTCCCGGCACGTTTCCCGATATTGGTCACCCGCACCTTAACACGCAGCTGGTCGGTATCCAAGATGCTCTCCTGATCCGTTTCGATGCTGTCATAGGAAAAGGTTGTGTAACTCAAACCCTCACCAAATGCAAACTGCGGACGGATTTTTTTCGAATCATAATGGCGGTATCCGACAAAAACGCCCTCCCGGTATTCCACCTGATAGCCCTCTCCCGGGAAATTCAGGTATGCAGGAGTATCCTCCAGACGCATCGGAAAAGTCTCTGCCAGCTTACCGCTGGGATTTACCTCTCCATAAAGGATCGACGCCATAGCACCGCTTCCCGCCTGTCCCAGCAGGTAGCCTTCTACAATCGCTTTTACATCGTCTTCAAACGGCATCACCACCGGAGCACCATTGTTCAATACAACGATCAGATTCGGATTATACTGCTTCAGCACACGGATCATTTCCAGCTGTGCACCGGGCAGATTCAGATGCTTACGGTCAAGTCCCTCCGTCTCATAGCTTTCCGGAAGTCCCATGCATAAAACAACCTTGTCTGCTGCCTTTGCCGCCGCAATCGCCCGTTCCAGTTCCGCTTCATCCAGACTTTCCGCATCCACAGAAAATCCTTTTTCATATAAAACAGCATCGCCGCCGCGCTTTTGCATTTCCTCCAGCAGCGTGTCCAGAAACGTCGGGTTGATATGGGAGCTTCCACCGCCCTGAATCCTGCTCTTTACCGCAAACTCACCGATCAGCGCTATTTTTTCCGTTTTGGCAAGCGGAAGCTGCTGTTCTTCATTTTTCAGAAGCACAATACATTCCGATGCGATCTTCTGTGCCAGCTCATGATGGGTTTTTGGAACAAACGGCTCTACCGGCGGCTTTTCATCTGCCTTTGCGATCAGCTCAAGCAGACGGCGAACCGAAACATCCACCTGTGCTTCGGTAATTTTTCCTTCCCGCACAGCTTCCAATACCGCACGGTCATTGACGCCTCCCGAAGACGGCATCTCCAGATCCTGACCTGCTTCCAGTCCCTTGACGCGATCGTTCGTTGCGCCCCAGTCTGTAACGACCAGACCTTCGTAGCCCCATTCGTCCCGCAAAACATCATTCAATACTTTCTTGTTTTCCGAACCAAACTCACCGTTTAACCGGTTATAGGCACACATGACCGTCCAGGGCTTTCCTTCTTTGATCGCAGTTTCAAAGCTTGCCAGATAAATCTCCCGAAGTGTCCGTTCATCCACCTTTGCATTGACCGTCAGGCGCCTCGTCTCCTGATTGTTCGCCGCGAAATGCTTGATCGAAGCGCCGACTCCCTTGCTCTGCAGCCCTGTGATATGTGCTTTTGCAAGTCGGGAAGCCAGATACGGATCTTCAGAAAAATATTCAAAGTTCCGTCCGCACAGCGGCGAACGTTTGATATTCGCCCCCGGCCCCAATAAGACATCTACATTTTCCGCCCGGCATTCGATACCGAGGGCTTCTCCCATCTTATAGATCAGCTCTTCATTCCAGGAAGCTGCCAGCGCTGCCGCCGGCGGAAAACAGGTTGCCGGAACGCTTTTATTCAAGCCCAGATGATCTGCATTCTCTACCTGCTTACGCAGACCGTGCGGTCCGTCCGTCAGCATCAGCTTGCGGATGCCAAGGCGCTCGACTGCCTGCGTATACCAGAACGCAGAGCCTGACAGCAGACTGCATTTTTCTTCCAACGTTAGCTGTCCAAGTAATTCTTCTATCGCCATTGCTGCTTTCCTCCTGCCAATATGCCCGGCTGCAGTGTGCGTCACCACACCATCGGCTGCCGAGTCTTTTCTCCTTCGCGGCTCCCGCAGCAGCTGGAGCTGCGCTGCACCAGAAAGGCTTATTCCTCCCAGGTTTTATAATACCAGCCGTAGCCATTGCCGGGCAGGATGATATTGCGTAAAACACATTCTCCTTTTCCGAGCAGATCCTGAAACGGCATTTCTCCCATGTCGATCCATGCCGTCTGGGGCTCATCCGAGAAGTTGAACACGCCGACAACCATCTCGTTTTTCAGCTGTCTGCAGATGCACAGCACATGGCTGTTATAGGTATCATGGGTCCATACAACAGCCTTTCCGGAAAACGGACCACATGCAAAGCGGGCTTTTTCCATCTTCTGCATGCCCTCAAAAATACGGTTCTGGACAGTGCCCTTTTCTGTTCTTTTCTTTTCCAGCTCCCAACGGAAATGTCCTCTGTGTACATAACGGGAATCCGCCGCACGGTCTGCATCCGGATCATCCTTATAGGAATAATCATTGAGCTGACCAATCTCATCTCCGCTGTAGATAACCGGAATGCCGGACTGAATAAACAGATAGGCGTTGAGCATCAGAATTTTCTGAATGGCACGCTCAATTCTCGCCGGGTCCTTTGCCTGCAGCGAAGCCTCCAGACCGCACAGGGATGCCGTCGTTCCGCAAAGTCTCGCATCCTGCAATACAGGATCATCATTATACAGTTCTCCCCGCGCATCGCTGCCTGCTGCCATGCCCCGGAAATATTCATTCAGATACTTCTTATGCGGAATCTCCTGAATACCGGAGGGTTTTAAGAAATCATAATCCAATCCCCAGCCGATATCGTCGTGACAGCGCAGATAATTCAGGAAAACATATTCCTTCGGCAGGCTGTTTACCACGTCCATCTGCTGTTTTAACAGCGTAACCTCTTTTGTCGCAACGGTGTGCCAGGTTGATGCCATCGTTGTTACGTTATACAGCATATGACATTCCGGTTTTTCGAGCGTTCCGAAATAAGGGACAACCTTGGCAGGCTCCATAACAACCTCACCCAGCAGCACTACGCCGGGGCAAACGATTTCCGTGATCATACGGATCATGCGCACAATGGTGTGTACCTGCGGCAGATTTCTGCAGTCTGTTCCCAGCTGCTTCCAGATATAGGGAACCGCATCGATCCTGACGATATCAATTCCCTGATTTACCAGATACAGCATATTATAGACCATCTCGTTAAAAACGACCGGGTTGGAATAGTTTAAGTCCCACTGATAGGGATAGAAGGACGTCATAACATATTTTTGGCACTCCTCCCGCCAGGTAAAATTACCGGGCGCCGTTGTCGGAAATACCTGGGGCACGGTTTTTTCAAACTCCTGCGGAATGTCCGGTGTATCATAGAAAAAATACCGATCCTGATATTCCTTTTCTCCTGCAAGTGCGCGCTTTGCCCACTCATGGTCTTCCGATGTGTGATTCATTACAAAGTCCATGCATACGCTCATCTTTTTCTCATGGCAGGCGCTGCACAGAGAAGCCAACTCCTCCATCGTACCCAGAGTCGGCTGTACCCTCCGGTAATCTGCTACCGCATAGCCTCCATCACTTTTTCCCTTCGGGGTATCCAAAAACGGCATCAGATGCAGGTAGTTTACGTTGCATGCTTCCAGGTAAGGCAGCTTTTTCTTCACACCCTTCAAATTGCCGGCAAAAGCATCGATATACAGCATCATACCAAGCATATCCTGGCGGCTGTACCATGCAGGCTCCTGTTCCCGCTCCCGGTCCAGCTTCTTTTCTGATTCCGGGCGATCCTGATACCATGCTTCCATCTGTTCACATAACTGGGTAAACATATCCTCTCTTCCCGGATATAATTCGCAGTACAGCCATTTGAGCTCATCCAAATGGCGCTGCAGTCTTTTCTGATATTCCTGCGCTGTTTTCATGTTCTTTCCTCTCCTTTTGCCGCGCGGCGGGCACAGCAGATTTTATTTCAATTTCGAACACGGATGTCACAGCGCCCCGCCAGCGTTGTGCTGCGATTTTTATTCCACTTCAACTACCGCATTCTGTCCGTTTAGCTCAAGCAAATACAGGCAATCCTTTTTCTCCACCTGCGCTGTTACATCCTCTCCGTTGCAGAGCACGCGCTTTACAGGCTCTTTGGATAAAAATCCGACGGTCTTTCCGCCACAGATTTCGCCCATTAGCCTGCCGCCGATCTCATGCATCCACAGTACCGCATCAAAGCTGATGTATTTATCCACAAGTCCCACAAAGGTTTTCCCCTCTGTGTCCTCCACAAACAAAAACCAGGTGAAATCCCCCGCTGCAAGGCGGTATTCTCTGCCTTCTTCTGCACTGCAGGCCGCAGCAGTCTGATTACGACAATCATAAATCCAGCAGTTTTTCCCGGAAAGCTCTGGAATATCCGATGCACCGATCCGATAGGTCTGTTCCTGATGGGTCAGATTATAAACGGCAATCACTCCGCCGATCTTACCATTTGCATATGCTCCGACATTTGTCAGCTTCAGCACGCCATCTTTTCTGGGATCACGAAACATACAATCCTGTGTCGGTCTTGCCGCCCGTAAAAGCTGCGGCAGCCTTCCGTCCGCATAGCAGAGAGGTGCTGCAACCTCCGGGGCTGTTTCTCCTATCCGATCGCTGAAATACACCGGTCCTCCGCTGATCGCACGCAGCAGGCTGTGGCGCAGACCATCCTCATGGCTTGTCCAGAACATATCCCAGTCGCATACATACAGCTCGCCCTGGTAGGGTGTATTGTATGCATTCTGGAGCAAATGCTCTGCAAATCCATCCTCCCGTTTTGGTACAAAATCATCGCTGTTTCGTGCAACCGCTGTCTGAGGACGGGAAAACATGTTCTCTGCCGCCATTCCCATACAGTTGATCACTGCACCGTCAAAGTACGCTGCCGCGCCCTCCAGCGCCCCGTGCATTCCCCGCGTCGCTGTCATCAGTGGAAGATCATTTTCAAAATAATTATGTACGGCGCTCTGTCCGTCCACTTTGGAAAAGCTGATGCCCTCCCGTTTCAGATATTCATACCAATCCCGGTAAAAGCCGTAGCCCTTGGCTGCATCCGGCCATGGGATCAGCTTTCCAGGTGCATTTTGATATAAATGCTCCTGCTCTTTTGCTGCAAGGTCGCTTCCCGGCTCGATTCCGCCCCAGTAGCCGCCAAGCGCATGCCAGACACCAAACCAGTCCACCTGTGTATCCCGTTTTATATCACGGATCATCTGAGCAAATCCATTGGGGAACTTTTCTTTTTCGGGCGCAAGGTCATAGAGTGCGTCTCCATGCACCGACAGCCAGCCGTCATCCATCAGCATCCAGCGCACCGGCACATTTTTTTCCGCAAATTCTCTGCCCTTTGCGCGAACCTTTTCTTCACTGATCTCCGTATAAAATGCATCCCAGCTGCACCAGCCAAGATATTTCAGCATCTCCGGCATATTCCGTTCCTCTTTCAAACGGATTCCGTGATACTCTGCCGCCCAGGCCATACACGCATGAACCGCTTCCTGCAGACTGTCCGCCTCCGCATATGCATAAACAGGCTCGTCCAGTTTGCTGATTCCGCCCTTGCAGGCGCTCATTCCGAAAATAAGCGTATTCTCTCTTCCGGGCTTCACCTGGGTCTTAAACTGTTTTCCCGGCATTGGAAGCAGGAAAAAGTATCCGTTTCTCAGCTTTCCGTAAATCGCCTGTGTCAGCTCCGGGATTTCCGAAAAGTCATTGATAAATGCCGGTCTTGTCCACCAGTCGTTTAAAAGATACATTGCGGTCATCGCCTCCGGCCGGATATCCGTTTCCACTTCCAAAATAACCGGAAGCTCTTCCTCCAGATTATCACTTCTCCGGCAGCCGTCCTGCTCAATTTCCAGCTTCAGCCAGCCGGATCTGACCTTTTTTTCTGTTCTATAGATAAATTCCGCTGTCACATTGTCCTGCTTTTCCAGAATAACCCGCAGGGCTTCTCCATTATCTTCCAGGACAAGGGGCAAAAGCACCTGCTCCGGTTTTCTCTGTCTGTGCAGCCGCAGGACGATATTATTTTTTCTCTGCATAAGTTCCTCGCCTTCTGCCGTTGTACCGGCTTCTTCTGTTATGCTTCTTCTGCGATCAGATTTTTCTCCTCCCGATAAGCCGGTGCAAAGGTGCCTTCGCTGATCAGCTCTGACCATTGGGAATGCAGACGCAGCCCTTCCGCCGAAGATGGATCTCCAGTTGTTCGGTGCTTTGCCGTCGATTCCTTTTTTTATATAAAAATACTTGCCGTAAGGTCCTTCCGGATCTGCTTTTGCTTTTCGAAACCATTCCTTGTTTCTTTATGGATTCCGAGAAGCTGTGGTTTGTAGAAGTTGCCCTGCAAACCCGCTGCATCCTGGAATCCTTTTAGAGCTCTTGCCTAATGTACGGAGTTCTTGTTTCCTGATGAGGTCATCATATCACCGCCCTATATGTATGTCAACCGATAACATGTGCATCTTTTATACTTCTGTCCATTTTACAAATTTAAAATGCAATATTTGTACAGTTTCACGAAACCATTTTCCATTG